>SL_8KL_010_SEDDRAFT_10000019_pt1 | contig 110227 bp, 102 predicted proteins | sample SodLakKL_010_SED_4_FD_11160 | JGI IMG/M metagenome (IMG submission 11160)
TTTTTTTTTTTTTTTTTTTTTTTTTTTTTTTTTTTTTCATTATATCATATTAGCTGCTGTCGATGTTTTGCCATGTCATAATTTTGTGCCACACACGCGTTTCATATGCTACAATGTGCATAAAGGAGAGTGATGTCATGGGAATTAAGGATGTGCGACATATTTCCACGACTAAGGGAGACGAAGGAAAGAGCCGCAATTATTCTGATGAAACATTGCCCAAGGATGACCTTCTGTTTGACACGCTGGGGACCGTCGATGAACTCAGCGCGCTTTTGGGGCTGACGTTTCACTATGCCCGCTATGAACAGATCAAGACAATCCAGGATACATTGCAGGCGATCAACTCCCTCATAGCGACCAACCCGGATAATTCCGAGCGTTATGAGGCGCTAAGGTCGATTGATGCCGAGGATATCGACTTCATCGAGGAACAGGAGGAGAAGCTCCTGGTCGCTCAAGAGGTCGACAATCGTTTCTATCTTCCCGGCAGCGAAGCGTCCCTGCCCAATGCGTATTTCGATTATGCACGTGCGGTGTGCAGGCGGGCGGAGCGGACGCTGGTTCGTTTCATCAATGCGAAGACGCGTGATGACCTCGCATATCCGAGGAAGTATCTGAACCGTCTGAGTGACCTGCTGTTTCTGCTCGCTAGGAATTTTAAAGGATGAAGGAAGGTGTTTCTATATGTCCAGCATAGGTGTGGTGGCGTGTACGAACGCCTGTTTGGATTATTTCGACCACGATTATGATATTCCTATTCTTCGTTCGATCATTCATCTGGGGGAGAAGGAATATCGCGACCACGTCGATTTGACAGCGGATGAGTTCTATGACGCGATTGAATCCGATCCGGATATTTTTCCGCGTACATCCCAGCCCCCGACTTCGGAGATGGTTGAAACGTACGAAAAGATGCAGAAAAAGGGATACACGGACCTTGTCGTTGTGACCATCTCTTCACAGATGAGCGGTATATTCGGAGCGGCGCAGGTCGCGGCCAAGGAAGTTCCGGACATCAATGTGCATGTCTTCGATTCGCGTTCTGTCGCATACCCGCAGGCGAGAATGGCTCTCAAGGCCGCCGAGCTGTCTGAAAGGGGCGCTTCTGTAGAGGAGATCCTCGAAGCATTGGACAGGATAAGGACTAGGAATCATATCTATTTCGCCGTGGACACCCTCGCCTATTTAGTGAAAAATGGACGTTTATCGAATGCACAGGGTTTCCTCGGCAGCATGTTGAAGATCAAGCCTCTTCTGCATATATCCAAGGAAGGCACGGTTGAGAACATAGAGAAGATCCGGACATTCAAGAAAGCGGTGAACCGGGTTGTGGATATGTATATCGAGGAGACGAAGGGGAAGAAGGTCGAGCCGTTCATCTGTCACGCGCATAATCCCGATGTGAGGGATAGGATAGAAGCGAGGCTCAAGGAGAACGACCCTTCAATCGAATCTGTCTTCAGCATGCCGCTCACTCCTGCGGTAGGTGCGCATGCCGGCCCGGGAGCGATCGGGCTTGGATACATTGAAGAAGACTGATGAAGCGCTTCTGGAGGACTACTTGCGAGGGTTCTCCTCGATGCTCGATGAATACGGTGTCGGTAGTGAAGAGAAGGCGTCCATACTGCGTGAAGAGCGCCGCAGAGTCGCTTCCTTGCTTTCCTCCTCCGGTAGGGATGCGCTACAGAGCCCGGAGATGATCCATGAACGTCTGAAGCAAATGTATGGCGGCGCTGAGAGGGTCTCTTCTTTGCTGCTGGCGGGGGCTACGGCATTGCTCGCCGCCGTGCTCTATCTTATTCTTGGTGTGATGTGGGGGCTGTGGCACCCCGGATGGGTGGTGTTTGTCCTGCCCGTCATGGGCAAGGTCGTCGCCGGCATGGTCAATGAAGGGGAGAGACATGTCCTTTCGGCGCTCACTCCGTACTGGGCCAGTGCTGTATTGTTGTTCGGCGGCTTCGCCTATGGCCTTTGGCATCCGCTATGGTCGCTCTACATCCTGATGCCGCTTTTTGCGCTTTCGCACTCGCGTCACAGGCTTTCCCGGCGGGTGTTCTTCGCTTTCTTGAGTCTTTGCGTGGCGCCCCTTGTGTTCGTCTGGACCGGCTACTTCACAACATATCATCCGACATGGCTCTTATTGGTGCTGATTCCGCTCGCGTTCAGCTTTTATGAAAGGGATCTCCGCATCCGAATGTCGCTGGTTCTTTTGCTCATCGCAGCGGCGCTGCTTTATTTGCTGCTGTCACAAGCGGATCCTCTCCGTGCGCTTTTCGTTTTTCTGCCCTTTGTACTTCTGGCGGTGTGGAGGGTGAATCAGCGCACTGCTTGGCGGCTTTTCAAAAGCCGGGCTGAAGCGGGCACCGCCCTGGTTGTTGTCGGGGTGTTTGTCCTTTCGAGCATGGTGATGGCTGTGCGCGTCTCATGGCTGATCCTGCTCACGATCCCCGCGCTAGGCGCTATAAGGAAGCGACGGGAGACGAAGGTCTTTACTGTGTTGAGCGCGCTTGCCGCCATAGCGGTATTCACGCTCATAGGCGTCTTTCTCGACGGGTTCCATTATGCCTGGCTGGGCTTTTTGATCGTGCCCCTGGTCTCAATCCTCGAAGGGCGGGGGTGAGATGATTTGCTGGATCCGAAGCGTTTTTTCAAGAGTGAACTGATCGTACTGCTGGCCACGATGAATCATCTGCTTCTAGTGGCGTATGCCATCGAGAGGACACCGCCGGCTGTAGGTGTCGGAATCCTCGTGGCCATTGTGAATCTGGCATTCCTCATACGCTATTTCGTTCTCGCCATCAAGCTTTATGATGCTACGAAAAAAGACGACATCCAGGAGATCCATCCCATGAATGTCGTCAATCTCGTCCTCGGCGTCCTCTTCAATGCCATGTTCATCTATGCTGTTTTCGTGCTGATCTTCATATATTTGCAGTATGTCATCGCCTGGACGTTCGGATAGGCCACCGTATGCCGGTGGTTTTTTTATCGGTTGTATTGGTGGTCGATCAGGCCCTCTTCGATAAGCTCGACTGCCGCATCGACGCATTCAGGCATGAATTGTGCGCCACGTTCCTGTTTCAGGGTCTTGATGATCTCTTTCCTGGATTTCTTTTTGGCCCAGGGCCTTTCATGCATCATGGCGCCGATGGCTTCACTGATAGCCAGGACTCCGGATTCAACCGACATCTCGCCGCCTTTGAGTCTTTCGGGATAGCCCTTTCCATCATAGCGTTCGTGGTGGTGTGCGACATAGTCGGCCACGTCCTCTAGTGTGTTCGTCATCCTGATGACATCCGCCCCGAGTTTTGGATGGGATTGCATCTGTTCGTATTCCTCAACGCTGAACACGCCTTTTTTCTTTGTGATCTCAGGAGGGAGCCCGAGTTTGCCGAGGTCATGGACGATGCCGGACCAGAAGAGCTGATCGAGTGTTTCCGGATGCAGCCGGAGCCTTTCGCCTATCTGATAGGCCAGATGCGCGACGTCCTCGCTGTGGGCCTTGGTGTAGCTTTCGTAGAGCGCGAGCGTTTTGAGAAGCGCGGAGATCATCTGTTGTTTGAGGACATCGTGTTCCTGCAGTGTGTCCTCGATTTCGAAGAAGCTGTTGAGCAGCGCATGGAGGGAGACGAAATACTCATACATGTGCGAGTCGAAGGTGCGAGAGCTTCCTTCACCGATGTCGAAGCTCATCTCGCAGGTCGTGTTTTCAGATAGGTTGAAACTCATGAGGATGCTCTCTTTCAAAGCTGGGTTACGTTGGCTGTAGGCTGCGTAGGTCTCTTCGTCCATGCTTTCTTTCAAACGTGTCTCCATGTGGGTATGGTGCAGGGGCTTTTTCAAATCGAACAGCCAGTGTTCGATGTTGTCGGAAATGCTGTTGAGGTAGTCAATGTCATGGCCGACGGTGTCGATATATTGGACCTGTCCGTCCTTCTGTACTAGACAGGCGCCGTAATCGATTGTATCGAAGAGACTGAAGACCATTCTGAACATCTTTTTAGCGTAGGCCTTCCGGCCTTCGATGTCCTCGCTGCCGGGTGTCGAGGATAGCGAGAAGAAGTATTCCGCGGATTCGAAAAGTTGTTCGAGCCGTCTTTTTCTATGTTGCAGGTTGCGCTCTTTGTTCCGGATGTCGTCCCTGATGAAGCGTATGGCGATGAAGGCGAGCACGTTGAAAGTCAGAAACATGTTGATCTCAAGCATGTATGTTCGATAGCCCACCTCGAACAAGAAAGGCGGATAGATTGCCATCAGGGTGAGGAAAATGAGAAAGCCGATGAACAGCATGCGGTAGGAGAGGAAGACAGCGGCCACCACAGTGAAGGGGATATAAGCGAAATTGTGGATGCCGTAATTTATATAGGGGATGTTGTCACTGAAGAATAGAATGGAAAAGAGCGTCAAAACAAGTAAAAAGAGTATCTCATGCCTTAAAGTCAGGGCAGTGGGTTTTTTGTCATAGACCAGTGCCAGAAGCAATGGGACCCCGATGATCAGCAGTCCGCTCAGATCGCCGGCCGCCCAGATGATGAAGCTTTCCAAAAGCTGGCTTCCTCTCATGCCCTCGAGGAGAGCGAGTGAGATGTTCCCGATCAATGCGTTGATGAGTGAAATAAGTATGAAGACGGGGATGAGGCATGGGAGCTTTCTTTTCTTTAATAGCGGAAAGAAGCGGAGTTTTCCTAATGTCCAGACGCCAGCGAGCACGCTGATGATCGTACCCGCTGTCGAAAATAGAGAGCGGGGGAGGATGAGTGCAGGCTCGACATCCTGCAGGATGCTGTAGCTGAAGAGATAGCCTGTGAAAACACCAAGGAACAGCGCAATCGCCATTCCCCTGCGTCGGCGGAAGGTGTAGAATGCAAGGGCGACGCCGATCGTCGGCCATATGATGCTGGCATCGAAGGCCCCCAGTGTGAATGCATGTCCGAGGGCCGGCGTCAGCGCAGAAAGAAAAAATGCGCCGGTTTCTAAAGGATTGATTTTCCTGAGGCGTTCTGCAAATGTCGGCATGTCCTTCACTCGCTTTCGCTAATCATTATATCATGTATATTCATTCATGCACTAGGTTTTTCCGCCTGTCTTCAGACTGACGGAAAATTGGATTTTGTGTTAAAATAAAGAAAATATCATAAGGAAGATCGTACATGTCTTTTGAACTTATCGAATGGATCGGCTATACAGCGTCATTCATCATTCTCGTATCGCTTCTCATGCGTTCCCTCAAACGCCTCCGCATCATCAACACTGTCGGTGCCGTGATCTTCGCCGTCTACGGGGCGCTCATCGATTCTCCCCCGGTGATGATCATGAATACAGGCATCGCATTGATCAATCTCTATTATCTCAAGCAATTCTTCGCCTCGAAGGAGTATTTCACCGTGCTTCCCATCGAGCGCGCAGGCGATTATTCCGAGGCGCTCATCGATTTCCACCGTAAGGACATCGAACGCTTCATGCCCTTGCCGGATGATATATTGCGGCGCAGCACGTTCCGATTCCTCGTCCTCCGCAACATGGTCCCTGCGGGCATCTTCCTTGCCAGAGCATACGACAGAACGACTGTCGAAGTCACCGTCGATTATGCGATAAGACCCTTTCAGGACTTCAAGACCGGTGCGCACATCTATGAGAAGGAACGCCACCGCTTCAAGGAGGCGGGGTATGATTCATTCATAGCCTTCCCCGCGAGCGATCCCCATAAGAACTACCTTGAAAAGATGGGGTTCGAGCCGACAATACGTGAAGACAGGGATGCCTATATCAAAGCTGTCTAAGGAGTGTTTACATGATTGAACTCAAGCGTCTTTCCAAGTACTATGTCGATCATGAGTCAGTGACGCGTGCACTCGATAGAGTGGACCTCGTGTTCAGACGCGGGGAGTTCGTTGTGGTAACCGGCGCGAGCGGCAGCGGCAAGAGCACGCTCCTCAACGTGATCAGCGGCCTTGATGACTATGAGGAAGGCGAAATGCTGATTGAAGGGTCGGAGACGTCGCATTACAGCCGCGAGGATTTCGAACGCCATCGCCGTCAGAACATAGGTTTCATCTTCCAGGACTACAATATCGTCGACGCTTATACGACATATGAGAATGTCGAGGCGGCACTGCTTTTTTCAGGGGCGGACGCATCCGACCGCCGCGGGCGCATCAAACGTATCATCGAGCGTGTGGGGCTCGAGGATCAGATGCATCAGAAGACTTCTGAGCTTTCGGGCGGCGAGAAACAGCGTGTGGCTATCGCCCGCGCGCTCGCGAAGGACGCGCCGATCATCATTGCGGACGAGCCGACCGGCAACCTCGACAAGGACAGCGGTGAGAACATCCTCTCCCTGCTCAAGGAACTCAGTGAAGACAAGCTCGTCCTCCTTGTCTCGCACAGCGCCGATATCGCACGCACGCACGCGACAAGGCATGTCCGCCTCTTCGACGGCCGCGTGATCGAGGATCGCGCCTTTTCAGAGGCGGGCATCGAAAAGCCTATCAGGCAGGAACATGAAGAGACACTGTCCTTTTCCCTGTGGGTGAAGATCGCATTGAAGAATCTTAAGGCCATGCCGAGACGCACGCTGTTCACGGGGTTGATAGCGCTGGGTATTGTGGTGGCCTTTTCTTTTGTATACGGCGCCTATGTGGAACAGACCCATGCCGGGACGACTTCATTCCATCCGCATTTCTCCAACCCCGCCGCAAACCGTGTGGTGGTGACCCGGGACGGCGGGGCGTTCGATGAAACGGCGATGGAGTCGCTTGAAGCCATGGAAGGCGTTCGCGCCGTCATACCGTATGACACCATACTTGATGAGAGGCTTCACATCCTGGCCGATACCCGGCAAGCCTTCCATCGCACTGTATATTTTCAACACGCGGCCGCTTTGGAATCAGGTGCCCTTGATGTTGGCCGTCCCCCTGAAAAGGCAGAAGAGATCATCATAAGGGGCGACGTTCGGGTGGGTGAAACGGTGGAGGTCCCCATGTCGCATACGTCCCTTTTCGTTGACCGGGAAGTCCTTGATGCGCTGGAATTCGAAATCGTCGGTGTGATTGAAGCCGATAGTGTCTCGGCCGTCTATTTCCATGATGATTTCTTTGACACTAGCGCCGCGCGATTCCGGGCCCTTTTCACCCATTCCGACATGCAGTTCGCGCTCGGCGACATCACGAGAGACTTCACCCCTCGTTCCTATGTCGCCGATGAGGATGTCGAGACCGGCACAGTGCATGTGAATGCCGGGAACCTCGAGTCGCCAGGGGTGCATGAAACGATGACTCTTTTGTTTCAACCCCGCGGAAGCGATGCAATCCTCGAAGAGAGTTTCACGATCAGCGAACAGTTCGAAGATGAGGACATCAACGCCATGTTCAAAATACATCCGGACGACCTCTACGGCCTTTTCGACGATGTCCCTTCAAGACAGGCCGCATTGGTCGTGCGCGACGGCTACGACGCCGCCCGCGTGATGGACGGACTCCCCGAGGAGTATCTGGCAGTCTATCCCGCGGAATACGAATCCGGCACCGATGCGATGGCGCAGGTCGTCTTCTCGCTGTTTCTCGGCGGTGTGAGCATCGGTCTTCTGGGCGCGGTCTATTTCATCGCTTTCATCGCGCTCAGGAACGCCATGCAGTCCCGTGTCAAGGACTTCATCGTCTTCCGCTCGCTCGGTGCGCGCAGGAAGGACCTTTACCGCATCATATCGGCGGAGTTACTCTTCATCATGGCGGCGGCGCTTGTCATTGTGTTCGCCGGCATGCACCTGAACAGTATGCTCGACGGTCCCTTCCCGGATTATATCCGTTATTACACACCGCTCAATTATCTGTTCATGGTGGTTGCATTACTCGCATTGTCATTGCTTCTTTCGCGGCGGTTCAATGTCCGCATATTTTCCCGCAGTGTCGCGAGAGCGTTCAAGGAAGCGGGGGATGAGACATGATAGAAATCAAAGGCATCGACAAGGCTTACGGCAAAAAGCGCGGGCGCCGTCAGGTCCTCAGCAGCGTGGATTTCTCCGCGACGCGGCGGGAGTTCACTGTCATACTGGGTGATTCCGGCAGCGGCAAGACGACATTGCTCAATATCATCGGCGGTCTTGACAAGCCCGACAGCGGTTCGGTCTCGTTCGCCGATGCGCATTTCGAGCGTTACGTACCGAGGCATATTGACCAATTGCGCGCGCAGCGCATCGGCTATGTCTTTCAGAACTACTATCTCCTGCCGGAGGAGACGGTCTATGAGAACATCCGTCTCACCCTCAGGATGGTCGGCATCGATGATGAACGCGAGATCCAACGACGCATCAACCATCTGCTCGAGCTTGTGCATCTGAGCCGTTATAAGAACCGCCGCGCCTCGCGTCTTTCGGGCGGGCAGATGCAGCGTGTCGCCATCGTCCGCGCTCTGGCGAAGGATCCCGATGTCATCATCGCGGATGAACCGACCGGAAACCTCGATCATAAGAATACTGTAGAGATCATGCGCATCCTCAAGGCCATATCACAAGAGAAGCTTGTCATCATGGTGACGCACGAAAAGGCACTGGCCGCCCATTATGCCGACCGTGTCTACTCCCTCGATGACGGTGTGCTCGAGGAGGCCTCTCTTAAAGGAGTGGAGGAATACAGCGAAGGCGCATTCGAGAGCGATATCCATCTCGGCGACCTGGACCGTATAACGGAGGAAAAGGGCGATGCCGGCAATGTCACCCTCTATAGCGACGACACGTTGAAAAAACCTTTCAATGTGCGTCTGATCGTCAAGAACAATACCCTCTATGTCGATGCCGGCGAGGCATTCAAGGATGTGCACGTCATCGACGAGGATTCCGAAGTCTCCGTACAAGAGGGCTCGAGTGAAGAGTCTGAGGATGAGAGCGCGCCCATGATTTATACATACAGCTCCGACTTCCGGGTGGAGAAGAAGGGGTATCGGCGTGCGTTCCCGCCCTCCTATATATTCGAGCGCGTGAAGCGGCGTTTCAAAGGACGCTCGAAATTCACTAAAGTACTGTATGCGGCGTTCGCGCTCGGCGCGGTGTTCTTCGCCGCCTCTCTCTATATACTCGCCAATATCGTCTCCCCCGATGAAGCCTCCTTCCTCGAGGAACCGCGCTATGCGTTTGAAGTCGAGGATGGAGCGATGAGTGACTACGGCGCCTTTGAATCACTTTACCTCGATGCACCTGCGGAGGGCCATGCCCTTAAGCGAGACAGTGAAAGACTGGAGATCGACCTGCCCTTTTTCTATCAGGCCCCGCCCACCTACAGTTCGGATGTGTATCTGGCGCCGTTAGCGGCGGCTGAAGGGGAACTCGTCGCCGGGGCGATGCCGGAAGCGCCCGGCGATATTGTCCTGAGCGAACGCCTCGCGGAAGAGATGGCCAATGCACCGCGCTTGAACGCGCTCGGCTTTGACGATCCCGAGGATTTCGTCGGCCTGTCCCATCGGTTGCCTATGCCCGCTTCCTTCGCTACGGGGGGGATCACCGGCATTGTGGAAAGTAATGCGAACGCATATTTCGCGGATGATTTATACATCACGGAGCGTCTCGATGGTCAGATTGCTACGCATGATTTCCTTTTCGCGACCGATAAGGCAGAACTTACGGACGGCCGCATGCCGGAGGATGAGACGGAAATTCTGAGCCACGTGGACGAGATGGAGGACTTCGAAGTCCATGAACGCATTGTCCGCGATGAGACCTACGATGTCGTCGGACTCTACGCCTCCGAGTTTTCCGAGGGCCCGTTGCTCTCAGGCGAAGCGATGCACAAGCAGTACTATCACACCACCCACGGCGAGGATAGCCGGAGGCTCCTCTACACGGACGATTCCGATGCGATGGAGGAATATCTGGATGAATTGAACATCGCATACAGGAACCTCTATGATGAGAGAAGAAGCGCCGAGCGCACCAGCATGCTCCAGGACTACAGCGGCCTTTATGTGTTCTCCATTGCGGCGCTTTTAGCGACAGGGCTCAGCTTCTATTTCATTATCCGCTCCTCGATGATGCAGCGCGTCTATGAGATCGGTGTCTACCGTTCCTTGGGGGTCCGGCGCACGGACCTCCTGCATCTCTTCTCCGCGGAGGCGATCGCCCTCACCACAGCGACGAGCGCGATCGGCTATCTCGCGGCGACGTATGTCCTGCATCGCATACAGGGGGAGACTGAACAGCTTATCGAACTATTCCGCATAACGCCTTTCACCGTCGTCGGCGGTCTGCTCGTGGTGTATGCGATCAACCTTCTTTTCGGCATCGCTCCGCTTCTGAACCTTCTCAGGCGAACGCCGGCGGAGATCCACAGCACCTACGACCTATGAAAAAATGCCGCGGAAGCGGCATCAGAGGCGTTTGGTATAGGTGACGTACTTGTCGATCTTGAATTTTCGTTTGAGCCCTCCGGGGGTCAGCGGACGAAGCTTTCCGAATACCTCGCGTTCCTTGAATCCCTGGTCGTGGCGCCCGAAACACCAGGCGACACCTGCGTAGCTGTTAGGGTCGCGGCCGTCGAGGAAGTACTTGTTGTTGAGGTGAAGCATGGTCTCGTAGGCTTCCCTGTAGGTGGGACTCCAGACGATGATGCGCTTTCCCCAGTACATCCGCATGTAGTTGTGCATGTGCCCGCTCTTCTGCATCTCCCGCATGGCGGCATTGAAGTAGGGGTCGTGGGTCGCTAGGTTTTCATAGTCCTCGATCGTATAGTGCCGTTCCCGGATATCGTCCTCGTGGACCTTCATGGTCTCATACGCCCAGGGGACGCTCATCGAGTCGAAAGCGTCGTAGCCCGGTTCATAATAGACGAAGTTGAAGGCCAGGTCGCGGCGGATGATGAGCTGTTCTATGAAGGCCTCCGCGGCCTTCGTCGGGGTTTGGCCCATGGCCCTGCTCTCTTCGACGTATTTATAGATGGTGAGCGGCGAGAGATGTCCGAAATGAAGATACGGGCTCAGACGGCTGATCAGACGTTTCGAGGGGTCGTTGCTTTCGAGGTAGTAGGGGAGCTTCTCCTCGATGAACTGTTCGAGCAGTTTCTTCCCTTCGCGCTCGCCGCCGTAGAAGTAGTAGCTCTTCCCCGGCATGCCGTCTTCGTAGACTCCGTCCAGGATCTCTTCTATGGGGGCTTCAAGGATTTTCGGATAATTCGGACTTTGAACGCGCAAGGGCCCGATCAAAGCCTCTTCAAGAAATTCCTCCAGCTGCTTGTGGATCTTCGGCCGTATCGTGCGCGCGGCGTGTTCGAGCTTGTTACTCGCGTGTTCGACGGGAACGATCAGTTCGGATTCGACCTCCACGGTGAAGAGGTTGGCTTCCGCTGCGATTCTGCTCATGTCCCGGCGCGTCTCTCGAAGTTCCCTCAGATAAGGCTTGTCCATGACGAAAAGCGCGGCGCGGTCCATGTGGGGCGGGATGGTTGTTGTGAAGGGGCCGCGCTCCACCCTGAAATCGACCCCCATCTGCTTGAAGGACCCCGCGAGCGACTTGAAGCCTTCGACCAAAAAGATGAAGTGCCGCATGTTGGCATCCTTGAAGGATTTGTCGATGCTCATGACGACGCGCAAGGGGATGGCGAGCCGGTTGGCCTCCTTGATCGCGTAGGCGAGGGCGAAATTATTCTCGATGCGCTGTGATTGCTGCATCCAGTAGAGGACATAGTCCCCTTGTTCGATGGGGGCTTCGTTTCTTACATTCAGACGGGCGTTATGCATGATATCGCATCCTTTCGGGAGGAGTCGCTATGATTGAATATGTGCACATCGAGAACTTCAAGGCGTTCAAGGAGGAGACGATCGTCCTCGGCAACCACACGATGCTGATCGGGACGCATAAGAGCGGAAAGACCACGGTGCTCGAGGCCCTGGATGCCTTCTTCAATCATTCCCTGCCCTATAGCAGCGTGCGCAACAAGCGTAAGCCGGTTTCCATCAGGTGCCGCATCGGCGATGCATACTTCAAGAAGGTGTTCTCCCCGCCGCATTTTCTCATCGATTACGGCAAGTGCGAAGGGGATTTCTCGAAGCTCACGGAATGGGACTATGTCTACATCCCCAGAAGCCCGCTCCCTCTCGAACACTTTCATTATACACTGCAACGTGTTCATTATAAGGCACTATTGCTCGAGAATGCAAATCTCTTCGCGGAAGAATCTGCGTGTCCCTTGCGTTTTGTCGATGCCAGAGTGGAAAGGGACGTAGAAGTTGATGACGGGCTTTCTCCTAAGGATAGGAAAGCGTTGCTTGCGACATGGCTTACGCGTTTGAAAGGCCGCGTGATCCTGGGCATCGATGTGGTCGAGAACCATATCCGCCCCGAGGATATGGAGAGTCTCCACGCGTCCTTCGTACAGGTGCTGCTTGTCTCGCGTCAGAAGAATTTCATCAATGCCTTCCCTTATACAATCTATCCGCTCTACAGGAGAGAGATGGACAAGGAGCTCACCACGCTCACTGAACCGCTCAGACCTTCTCAAAGGAAACCGTTCATTCTCGTCGAAGGTAAATATGACGTTCCCTGGTTTGAAAACGCCCTGATCCATCTGGGGAAGTTCAAATCCTACCGCGTGGTCCCCTGCGGCGGGCACGGCAATATCAAAACAGTGGAGGCTCAGCTCAGGAAGGCGGGTTTCAGGACGCTCTCGGTCACGGACGGGGACGCATACGGCGGGGATTATGCACTGAGCCGGGATGTTATTGAACTCTACGCCGATATTGAGTTCTTGAATGCCCGGTTCGAGACGGATTTCACATCGCCCCCGCCGAAGAAGCACGCGCTTTTCTCAAGACTCAATGTTGAAGAGGAGACCTTCAAACGGGTGATCTCATCCTACCCTGCGCATCATCTGCATGCATCACACGTGTTCGTCCGTGAACTGGCGTCGATACTAAAAGATTATGAAAACAGGGCGGATTCCGCTTTATAATCCGCGCCGAATGTCTTACAATTGAAGTAAGAAAGGATGAGGCACGGTGAAATTCTATATCAGCCCCACGCATTTCGCTAAGAAAAGACGCTTCATCGTCCGTGACGCAAACCAGGAGAAAGCCTTCGAAGTCAAAGGCCGTTTCCTCTTCGGGATGCGCTCCTTGGAGATGCGGACGGTTGAAGGTGAATCAGTCTATAGAATCAAGAGGCGCTATACGCTCGGCATCTACAGGCGCTACAATGTTCTAGACGCACAGGATAAGAAAGCGGCGGAGCTTTCGAAGGCCTACGGGCTCCTGCGACCACGTGTGAATGTGACGCTTGATGGTGAAGTCATCGTCCCCGAAGGCTCGCTCTATCAGCACCGTTTTTCACTAGCAGGCGCGCATATCGACGTGCGCATGGAAAAGAAGGTCTTCCCCGCGGGCGACGCTTATGAGATCGATGTGGGCACATCCCCCCGTCCGCATCTATGCCTGTTCCTCCTCATCGCCATCGATCAGTTCCTGCATGAACGCAAAAAGATCATCCGCTGAATGCATCGTGTGCGGGGGAGGCACATATGAACTGTCCGACCCGCTGCTAGTCTGCCGTTATGATGTGTGTCATGTCTGCGGTTTCACCTACAAGCAGCCCCGTTTTCATCCCAGCCCCGAACAGGAGAGGGCATCCTACGACCAGCACGAGAATACGCTCGAGCATCAGGGATATGTGGATATGCTTGAAAGCTTCCTCGATGAAGCGGTCGAACCGTTCGTTCGCGGAGGAAAGGCGCTCGATTTCGGGAGCGGGCCGGGGCCTGTGCTCTATGAGCTTTTGCGCCTGCGGGGCTATGAAGCCAGACATTACGACCCTTTCTACAGGGCCGACGAGACTGTTTTCGAGGAGACATACGATGTGATTACCGCGACAGAGGTGTTTGAGCATATGAGTCATCCCCGGAGGGAGATCGCGCGGCTATACAGGATATTGAATCGCGGCGGTCATCTTTCAATCATGACATCGCTGCGCCCTGAGAAGGATGGGGATTTCCTGTCCTGGTGGTACAGGCGCGATGAGACGCACATCGCATTCTTCACTGAACGATCCCTCGATGTGCTGATCCGGGATGCGTACCTTACTTGGGCCTATAGCGATAAAGCGAAGATTTTTACATTCAGGAGGTTCTGACATGCGAGTATACAGCCGCTTCTCTTCTCATGAAGAGTATCTCAGACGGCATTCCTCCGAAAGGATTGTCATCACGGATGATCCGAAGCAGGCCGAGGTGCTCGTCAGCGACGCGTTCACCGAAGCGGACGACCATGATGCATTGAAGGCCGTCGTCATCCCTTTCACGGCCCATGACAAGATCGATATAGATTACATGAAACGCCGCCGTCTCGCGCTTTTCAACACCACTGTGCACGCCCCCTACGTCGCCGAGCGCGCCCTTCAGCTCATGTTGTCGGCGCTCGGCCGCATTGTATTCGCACATACACGGTTGAAACAGGGCCAATGGCGCGCATGGGAGGAAGGCTTTCCTCCTTGGCAGTCGCTTTATGGCAAGCGGGTCGGCATCTATGGCTACGGGCGAATCGGTAGGACATTCGCCCGCCTCATCGCCCCGTTCGCCCCCGAAATTTTCGTCATCGACAGGGGGAAGGACTATCCGGGCGTCAAGACTGTCCCCACCCTTGAGGCGCTGGTCGAGACCTGTGATATCGTCCTCATCGCCGCTCCGCTCAATCGAAAGACGGAAGGTGCGTTCGACCAGGATATCCTCTCCCGGATGGAAGGGGGGACGCTAGTGAACATCGGCCGTGGAAAGATTATTGAGGAAAAGGCCCTCTATGAAGCCGCTAGAGATGGAACGCTCGCCGCGTTCGCGAGCGATGTATGGTACGAATACCCCGAAGGGCATGCCCCCACGCTGCCTTCGAATTATCCTCTCCATACGTTGGATAATGTGGTGATGAGCCCGCACTGCGGTGGTATGGCCGAAGAGAGCAGACGGAAGATGCTTGAGCACGTGCAGAAGACACTCGAGGCAATCGCCGTCGATGATTACAGCGGTGCATTGGACCTCGAGCGTCTGGTTTGAATAAGGAGGAATAGTGATGGAGATTACTGTCGATATTCATGGCATGACGGAATATGATGCGATCAAGCACCTCGAGGATGTCATCAAGCGTGCCGAAAGCGGCGTGGAGGCCATCCGGGTCATCCACGGCTATAACAAGGGCGATACGCTCAGGGAGATGGTCCGCGATCCCAACAAGATTCGCAGCCGGCGCATTGTCGGCCGCCGTTACACCATGAATCAGGGCGAGACCATCATAGAGATCGAATGATTTTTCATTTCCGTCTTTCCAGGGCGCTCTTTCTCTTCGGTATTCTGAGCGCTGCGGTGCTCTTGATCGTCGCGTTCAATCTCGAGACCTTCAGCACACTCATCTTTATCGCTGCGATCATTGTCTTTTCCATCTTTTTCATCGCCGCGCAGCTCTTTGCGGCGGTGCTCACGTTGAAAGAGGAGGAGCGGCGCCGGGAGCGTGAAATGGTCGTCTGTCCATCCTGCAGTGCGCCGATTTATGAAGAGGACGATGTCTGTCCGTATTGCAGTCATGAAAGGTCATGATTGACATTCCGGTGGAATATTGCTAAACTCGTTATAGTTACTTTGAAATTCAAACAAATGGAGGTCATCATGGCTAAAACAGGTTTGGTAGTATGCGGCAATTCAGGCATCGACTACATCGATCACGACTACGACATCAGGGTTATCCGTTCGACACTCATTTTCGGCGATGAGGAGTATACGGACTTTATCGATATCAAAGCCGAGGATTTCTATCAAAGTCTCAAGGAGAACCCCGAACTTCACCCCACAACGGCGCAGACGGCGACCGGCGTCATCCTCGAGACGTATGAAATGCTCAAGGCGGATGGCTATACGGACATCATCGTGGTGACGATCTCTTCCAAATTGAGCGGCACCTATGAAGGGGCGCGCATCGCCGGCAATATGATCGATGACGTGAACGTGCATGTCTTCGATTCCAAGTCGGTCGCCTACGGGGAGGCGTATATGATTCTCACAGCGGCCGAGATGGCCACTCAGGGGAAATCCGTGCCCGAGATCATTGACAAGCTCTCGCATATACGGGAGAATCAAGGCCTTCTTGTGTCGGTCGACACATTGAAGTTCCTCGTCAAGAACGGGCGTCTATCGGGGGCGAGCGGATTGATGGGGTCCTTTCTCAAGATCAAGCCCATGCTGCATCTTACAAGGGAAGGCCGCGTGGAGCCCATCGAGAAGATCCGCACGCGTAAAAAGGCCATCAACCGGATTGTGGAGAAGTTTCTCAAAGAAAGAACGGAAGAGAATCTGGAGGTGTTTTTGGTGCACGCCAACGCCTTCGATGCACTAGACGATGTGAAAAACCGGATTTTAGAGGTGCGCCCGGAGCTGGGGACTATCGAGGACTATCCGCTCACGCCGGTTGTCGGGGCGCATGCCGGGCCCGGCGCGCTGGCCATCGGCTGGATCATCAAGGAATAGTGTCCCGTGACATTGCTATAGGAGGCATGGACTATGTCGGAAAAATCCCCGAACCGCAAAGGCTCCTCGCCTAAAGAGGTGATCAACGAGCTGCTCGTCGATGTGTTCAACCACATCCTGAGCATCGAGCAGCAGCATCTTCGCGAGCAGGGCGTGAATCTCTCGATGAATGAAGTGCACGTGCTTGAAGCGATCAAGAAGAGCGAGGAGGCGACCATGTCGAATGTGGCGAGACGCCTCCGTGTGACCGTGGGGACACTTACGACCTCGATCAACCGCCTTGTCGAGAAGGGTTATTGCGAACGGCACCGCCGCCCGGGTGACAAGCGCAAGGTGTTCCTGCGCCTTACGGAAAAAGCGGAGGAGGTCCTCGCTGTGCATGATGATTTCCACGAGGAGATGATCGAGGCCACGCTTGAAGATCTTAAGCTTGAAGACAACACCCTGCTTATAGAATCGCTTGAACGCCTGGTCGCTTATTTCAAGGAAAAGTACTGACGGAGGGATGCGCGTGACTATAACCTCCGACGTTCTCAGAGGACATCTTGAAAGCGTGATTCTGAAATTGATCATCGAGAAGGACCGTTACGGTTATGAGATAGCACGCGAGATTCGTGAGCGCACGGACCACACCTTCACGATGAAAGAGGCGACGCTTTATTCCATAATTCAGCGACTGGAAAAGAAGGAAATGATCATTTCCTACATCGGAGAGAGAAGTCATGGCGGCAAGCGCAGGTATTACCGCATCACACCGCTGGGGAAGGCTTATCTGCAGGAGAAGAAGGAAGAGTGGCAGGCACTCAAGGATATCATGGCGTTTTTTTTGGAGGGTGAGTCATGAAGAACCGGAATATCGAGACATTTGTGAAGAGAGCGTTCAAGCACCATGCCCCGAAGGATGTAAGCGTCGATCAGCTGATCGAGATGCTCGAGGAGAAGGTCGAGGATTTGCAAGAGGAAGGCTACAGCGAAAGCGAGGCTGTCGATAAGACAATCGCAGAGTTCGGTGATGCAAATGATTATTATGCACCGCACATCGAGCGGGAGAAGAGACGGCACAAGCGCCGCAAGACGCTTGCTCACTACAAAAACTCGTTCTTGTTCGCATCCCTCGGCACGCTTTTGATCATCGTCATCCTGCTGTTCATCAATTTCGTGCTCCTAAGGGACACGGAGTACCTCTCGCTTCCCTGGTCTCCCGTCCTTGCGCTGGGCGTTCTCTTCTGGCCATTATCGCTCTTATATAAATTTTTAAATAGAAAAGGGGATCTATCATGAAGAAAACCGCTGTCATCGCAGTCAGCACCGGTTGTCTGGATTATCTCGACATTTCCTATGACAATCTCTTCATCGTACGCTGCAAGATTATTCTCGACGACAAGAGCTACAACGATTTCGTCGACCTCAACGCCGACACATTCTACGAGACCATCAAGTCCGACACATCGCTTGTGCCCACCTCCTCCATGCCCTCGCTCGGAGAGATGCTCGAGACCTTCGAGGAGATCGAGAAACAGGGATACGAGGAAGTCATCTTCAACACGATCTCTTCAGAGCTTTCCGGCACCCTGCAGACCGCCGAGATGGCCAAGAAGTCCTATGAAGGCGATCTGGAAATCCATCTCGTCGACACGAAGAACGCCGCCATCAGTGAAGGATTCCTCTCCATTGAAGCACTCAAGCTCATCGAAGAGGGCAAAACCGCAAAGACCATCGTGCCTTATCTTGAACGCCTCGCGCTTGCGCGAAAGCAGTATTTCATGGTCGACAATCTCCGTCTGCTCGTCAAGAACGGACGCCTCTCGGGTGCGAGCGGCTTCCTGGGGCGCGTGTTCAAGATCAAGCCGATCCTCGAGGTGAACGATGATGGCAAGATAGTCCCGTTCGAGAAGGTGCGGACACAGCAGAAGGCGCTCACAAAGATGGTCGAACACGTCCTCGCCGACCTGGAGTCCCTCGACAATATCGTCATCACCTACAACACCAGCGACAACAAGGAAGGCTTCGAGTATGTGAAGAGTCGCATAGACGAACATTATGAGGATGTCCCGGCTTATGCGGCACCGATCACGCCGGTCATCGGAGCGCACACGGGCGTGGGGACTGTCGGCATCGCCTATTTCGACCTCGACAAGGCGAAGAGACCGAATTAGGCCGAGGTTTTGCAGGTTCCCACATATTCAGTATATATGAATTGTATCGCATGCGCAGCTGTGGTAGACTACGTCCGGTGATGGTATGAAAACGCGCAGATTGACATTTCTCGCTATATTGCTGGCGATGAGCATCGTGCTCAATATCGTCGAGCGCGTGGCGCTCGGCGGTTTCACCAATCTGCCGATGCTCAGGCTGGGGCTTGCGAATATCGTCGTCCTTATCGTGCTTTATGTGTATGGCACGAGAGACGCATTTGCGGTGCTTATCCTGCGCATCGCGCTTGTCAGTCTGCTTTATGCCGGGGTGATCGCTTTCGCACTGAGCCTCTCCGGCGGGTTCCTGGCCTTCTTCCTGATGTGGCTTTTCAGCCGTATGGAGCGGTTCACCATTGTAAGCGTCAGTGTCATGGGCGCTATCGGCCATGCCGTAGGACAGATCATGATGGCCATGTTTTTGCTTGAAACCGAGGAGATCATCTTCACATTGCCGATCTTTTTGCTGATGAGCGTTCCGACCGGTATATTCACCGGGTTGGTCGCCCGCCGTCTCATCAGGCTGATGCGTGAGAAGATGCCGATACTCAGATATTGAAAGCCCTTGACGGATTTTCTCCGGCAAGGGCGTTTTCATTATTGAAGGGCGATCAGGAGACCTTCAGGCAGGAGACAGACAGGTTCATGCGGTCTCTATTTGTTTTCGCTTGTTTTTGATTGTGGTGAAGGCGACGCCGCCGCCGGCGATGACGATGAAACCGCCGCCGATTGCAACGACGGGAAGTATGCACGGTGCACGGTCGCCGAGGTCGCTGTATTCGTAGCCATCATGCAGTTCGGCGTCGAAATTTTCAGTCCTGAAGATTCTCTCATCAGCGCCGAAGAAGACCCCTTCCGTCTCCTCGAGGCGTTCGACGTAGTCGATGCTTCTCTCGACGTCCATCAGATAGGCGGCGGTGACATGGATATCGCCTTTGTAGCCATCATCCGTGATGAGCCATGTGCCGAGGAAGTAATCGCGCTCCGTTTGGCAGAGCAATTGCTGCTGCGCGTTCTCCAGGAAGGAGATGTCCTCTTCGAGAGCGCCTGTCGGATAGAGTGTGTAGGGGTCGATGAGATGATGATAGCGCACGCCGTCGACGGTGAAGAAGCGTTCGTAGTTGCCGCTGCCGACGATGTGCTGTCCGTCTTCGAGATAGACGGTCGCGAAATGCTCCCTCTGACGGAACAAGGAGCCGATGAAGTCCGGTTCGAAGGCAGGGTCGACGATATCGATTCGCCAGAGGCCGCTCTCCCTCTCGGGGTTCTCTCCGTAGACTTCGATGTTGGAGGTGCCGGCATTCAGGATGAATGCTTCGATGCCTTCTCGATCCTTGAGCACTTCCGCGGCGACCTCGGCGCCATACCCCTTGGCGATGCCGCCTAGGTCCAGATGCATGCCCTCTTCGATCTGTACAGTAAGATCATCGGCGTTCAGGGAGATGTCCTCTACGTCGGTATAAGCGTCGGCCGCTTCGAGCGTCTCACTCTCGGGAAGTGCATCCCTTTCGAATGTGCATTCGATTCCTACGCACTGATCCAGCAGATCCTGCCATATGTTGATGACGGGGCCGAGCGCGATGTTGAAATAGCCGTCCGTCTTGTCGTAATAGTCCTTCCCCGTGCTGATCATCTCGAAAAGGTGCGGGTCCACTTCGTGCGCTTCACCGGGGTTATCATTGATAGTCTTGAGGTTTGTGATGCCTTCATACGCTTCGTATTGGTCGGCGAGCTGGTGGATTTCCTGCAGCGCGTCCTCGAATTCAGAAAATACAGCATCCATGTCCGCACCGTCGTGATAGATTGTGACATCGATGGTGGTGTCGTAGTAGGATGTGCAGGTCCTTTCTGTGCTCACGACGTCGCTTTCAGCCTCAAGGGGTGCTGTGGACACCATGAGGAAAGCGAGAAGCGCTAGCGTGAAGAGGGTTTTCATGGCGCATCTTCCTTTTCTTCTTTGAACTTATTGTATCATGTTAAAGGTGCGTTTTAATATGAAAAAAGCACCGCCAAAGCGGTGCTTGATTACTCGATGGCGTCCTTGACGGCTTCAATGTAGCCGTTGATGGTTATAGTGACACCCGCGATTGCGTCACTCGGGTCATCGAGGTCGTAATCAGGAACTTCCTGCTGGTCCACGATGTCTTCACCGAGCATATTGACCTGTTCGACCCAGAGGTAGCCGTCTTCATCCATGATGTAGCCTTCTCCGTAGTCGAGCGCACGTTTCGTGATGGAGTCGCCTTCGCTTTCATAGCCGGAGTCGATCTTGATGTGCGCCAGGCCTCCGTCTTCATTGACGGCGACGATGGCATAGTCGTAGTCATCCTCGGTGTGGTAGTAGCCGAAGTTGATGCCCGGTGTGTAATCGCCGGATGCATCCGCTACATCGTAATCGGCAGGACTTTCGTCTTCACCGAGTGAAGCACGGTCGAGCGCGTCCTCGAGGGCTCCGATGAAACCGCTCACTGTGATTGTGACGCCTGCGACTGCATCGCTCGGGTCTTCGAACTTGCCGTCTTCGATGTCGTATTCAGGATTGCCCTGATGTTCAACGATGTCTTCAGCGAGCATGTCGATTTGTTCGACCCAGAGATATTCATTGTCGCTCATGATGTAATCTTGTCCGTAGTCGAACGCGCGCTTGGTCGCATTGAGCTGAAGATGTCCGTAGTCCTCGTCGTCCTCGTTGATTTCATAGGCGCTGTCGAAGATGACATCCTCTATGTAGCCATCCGCGTTTACATAGACATAGGCGATGTCGGGTTCATTGCCTTCTGTATACCCGAGGTGCAGCCCCGGTGCGTAATCACCGTAGTCATTCCCGCAGGCTGCAAGCGTGAAGACAAGCAGAATGGCACCTGTCAGAGCCAGTAACTTTTTCATGATGTTGCCTCCTTATTTTTTCCTAATTTTTTCTGCAAAAAGTATAATGGAATTAGTAGGATATGTCAACTGTTTTGCGGTGTGTATTGCATGGTTGTTGCAAGAAGCGGGGGATATCGAGTATACTGAATGATGTCCTTGTTGCAGGAATCGGTGCTGGAAAGAGGCGAGAGCGATGAGACGCAATGACCTTTTGCTCATAGGGCTGGTACTGGCCATCTCCTTTGGCCTCTTTTTCGCTGTGCAGATGCTTGAAGCGCGTAGCAGGGTCGAGGATGGAAGCGCGGAAGTGCTCTATCAAGGGGTGATGGTCCTTTCCATAGATCTTGAGGACGGAACGCCCACAGTGCATGAAGAGGCTTATGTCATCGAAATCGATGAAGACGAGCAAGTCTATGTGGTGGAAGGGACGCTGGGTCCTGTCACCATCGCCTACGAGGATCACGGTGTCAATGTCATCGACCAGACGAGCCCGCGGGATATCTGCGAGCATCAAGGGCATACGAACAGTCCCTATAAGGCATTGACGTGTCTGCCCAACGATGTCGTCATTCGCATCCGTCGGGCCGCCGATGAGGATACAGACGGTATTATTCAATAGGAGGAATCATGATGGATCAGATGTTTTTCGACATGTTCGAAGCGATTCTGTTTTTTGTTCTGCTGGGCATTACGTTCCAGGCGATGATGCGTCTTGACATCACGAAATATTTTCAAAAAGGCGCCGTCTGGCAGATGCAGATCATCTACATCTTTTTGAGCATCGGCCTTAGCTTTCTCGTGTTGCAGGCGGTCATGAATCTCATTAATATCACAAGGCGCTTGTTCACTTGATAGGTGTATAGTAAAGGCGCCTTTTCTTTTTTTCCACGGACGCTTTCCCCTGGGATTGTTCTTTGAGCTTTGCGACAAAGCGCTCCTCTTCCTCGGAAGGGATGGAGAGGCCGATGAACACACCGTCGCTTTCATAGGACCTTTGTTGGATGGTGCCCCGGTGCTGCAGGAACTCTTCGAGCTTCGGGGCGAGTTCATGGGAAAGCTTGAGCGTATAGCGAGTGTGTGCTCGTTGCTCGCTTATCCTGGCGCTCTGGAGTGCGGTGCTTGCGCCCTTTTTATAGGCGCGGACAAGACCGCCGGCTCCGAGTTTTATGCCTCCGAAATAGCGGACGACGACGCAGAGGATGTGGGTCATGTCATTCTTTCTGAGCACCTCGAGAATGGGACGGCCGGCTGTCCCCAAGGGTTCGCCGTCGTCTTCGAAACGCTGCACCTCGGCCTGTGCGCCGATTCTATAGGCATAGCAGTGATGGGCAGCGTCGGGGTGGGCCTTTTTGACGGCGGCGAGTTGCTTTTCGACCCCGTCTTCGTCGCGGACGGGATGAAGATAGGTGATGAACGAAGACTTCCTGATCTCGAACGAGGTCATGACAGTTTCTACGATGCTTTTCATGGAGGCGCCTCCTTCCGGCTATGAACATCATACCATTTTTATTTGAAAAACGTGAATATGTGTTGTAGAAAAAGCACGGCGCGTATAGTACAATGAAACCGGTGATGAGAGTGGATAAAAATCACAGATTGGGTCTTCAAGTCCTAAAGACATTGAACGAGGCCGGTTACGAGGCTTTTTTCGTCGGAGGGTTCGTGCGCGATTATCTGCTCGGTCTTTCGACGGAGGATATCGATATCACGACGAACGCGAGGCCGGAGGAGATCGAAGCGCTCTTTTCCCGTGTCAAGGCGACAGGAAGGGCGTTCGGAACGATGACGGTTCTGGTGGATAAAGTGCCTTTCGAGATCACCACATACCGGCGTGAGACCGTTTATGACAATCATCGCCACCCCAATTCGATCCGCTATAGCGACACGCTTGAAGAAGACCTCGCCCGCAGGGACTTCACCATCAATCAGCTCGTGATGGACCAGGACGGAAATATCCATGACCATCACGGTGGGAAAGAGGACCTTTCCCTCAAGCGTATACGCACCATCGGGGCCCCGGATGAAAGGCTTACCGAGGATGCGCTCAGGATGCTGAGGGCGTTCAGGTTCGCCGGCAAGCTCGATTTCACCATCGAGGAGAGGACGCTCGAAGCCATCGAGCGCCATGCACGCCTCATCCGCAGAATCTCCATAGAACGCGTTCAGGAGGAATTGTTCAAGCTCTTCGACGCACCTTATAAAAAGCACGCCATCCGTTCGATGGTCGCGGCGGGATTTCATAAAGCCCTCCGACTCGCCAACGGGCTGTCAATCCTTAAGGATGTGGACATTGAATATGGCCCGCTGGAGGCCTTTGCGGTCTTTGAGGCCGAAGATGGTCTCGACGAGGAGGTCTGGCACCTCTCCAACAGATATAAAAAGCACATCCGGACCGTCATGGATCTTTTGCCGTTGAAACGCATCACCCCGAAACTGCTCTTCGACCACGGTGAGGCAGTGCTCGAGAGTGTCAACATCGTCCATCGAATGCTCGGCGGCAACGATAAGGCTTCCACGATTCGTTCGATTGCGCGTGGCCTTGTCATTGAAGACCGTCGCGAACTGGCGCTCGGCGGCAAGGACATCCGCGCGCTTCCCATCGGCAAGCCCTCGCACATCAAGGAAACCCTGGAGCTTCTCATCGAGCGCGTGCTCGATGGAGAAGTCGATAATGAATATCAGGCGCTGAGGCGCGAGGCAATGCATATCATAGAACAATTAAAGGAGCGAGATCATGGCTGAATTCGAGGCGTATCTTGAAAGTTTCCACGAGATTTCCCTGTTGATTCCCCGTACTGAGCCGATTGAACCGCCCTTTTACGTAAAAGGGGAGAGAGAGACTCTTCCCCTTGAGATCGTAGAGGAGAAGACCTATGAAGCGTTCTTTAAATACCGCGCGCGTTTCGAGGGGTTCATCCTCCTCAACAAGACCTATTTCATTCATGACAATACCGGCCATAAGTGCGAGCTCTATACCGGCGAGATCGTACGCTCGTCCCTTTTCGATGAGCTCTATTACTATGATGGCGACCTCGGGCACTTCTACACGCCCTGGGAGACCGTTTTCAAGGTCTGGACCCCTGTCGCGAAGTCTGTCAATCTTATCCTGATGCGGAAGGAAAAGACCGACAGGATTCCTCTCGAGTATGATAACCGCGGCCTTTGGAAAGTGACCATCGAAGACGACCTTGAAGGTGCCGCCTATTATTATGAAGCCTATGTGAACGGCAAGTGGCGCTCGTTTCTGGACCCCTATGCCATCGCTTCGGGTCCGAACGGCTGCTCGAACTATGTCATCGATCCTGCGAAGCTGAATACCCCGGCCCCCTTCGAAGGCAGGAGGGGGACAGATGCGATCATATACGAGACCTCTGTCAGGGACCTCACTATGGACCCGGCCATCTCCGCCAGGCACCGAGGCAAGTTCCGGGGTGTCGTTGAACGCGGTCTCAGAACGAAGAAGAACAAGACCGCCGGCTTCGACTATCTTCGCGAACTAGGTATCACGCATGTCCAGTTCATGCCTTTCAATGATTTCGAGGGTGTGGACGAACTCGACCCGGAAGCTTCTTACAACTGGGGGTACAACCCTTCCCAGTACAACGTCCCGGAAGGTTCCTACGCCACACACCCGGAAGACCCTTATTCCCGTATCCGCGAGCTTCAATACATGATAGACACCCTGCACCGGTCCGGGCTGGGCGTGGTGATGGATGTCGTCTACAATCATGTCTATGATGTGAACACCTTCCCCTTTGGCAAGATGGTTCCCGGCTACGCCTACCGCGTGGATGAGAACGGCAAACTGACAAACGCCAGCGGCTGCGGGTCGGATCTCGCCACGGAACGGCGCATGGTCCGCAAGTTCATCGTCGATTCCCTGATGCACTGGGCCAGAGTGTACGGCATCGACGGGTTCCGTTTCGACCTGATGGGCCTTATCGATGTCGAGACCATGCATCTAGCAAGGCAGAAGCTCGAGGCGTACGACCCGAGCATCATTGTCTATGGCGAAGGATGGAACATCCCCACTGTCGTCGAAAGCCGTCGCCTCACCCACCTGCAGAACAACGACGTCCTCTTCAACATCGGCTTCTTCAACGACATGACGCGCGATATCATCAAGGGCTCGACCTTCCAGGCCGAGGACTCAGGTTATTCGATGGGAAGCAACCGCCGTCCGGAGACGGTCAAGGCCATCCTTAGAGGCAGCACGGTCCAGAAGGGTGCGATCAAGTATCCCGCCCAGAGTGTGAACTATGTCGAGTGTCATGACGACCATACCTTCTATGACAAGGCCAGAAAGGCCATGCCCGACGCTCCGCGGGAGGATAGGAAACGTGCACAGAAGCTCGCGACAAGCATGGTGCTTCTGATGCAGGGCGTGCCCTTCATCCATAGCGGACAGGAGTTCTACCGCTCGAAGCGGGGGGTGCGAAACTCCTACAAGAGCCCCGACAGCATCAACCGCATAGAATGGTCGAAACGCGACACGCACGCGGATGATGTGGATGATTTCAAGCGTCTCGTCGGAATTCGCAAGGATTTCCCGCTGTTCAGGCTCAACACCGCTTATGAAGTCAAGCACTCGACACGTGTGAGGATGCGCCAGAGCGGCACATGCCTCTATGAAATATTCGATGAAACGGAGCATCTCACGGTCATCTTCAAGAACAACAAGAAAGAAGAGACCTTTGAATTTGAAACCCCTCAGGAGGTCCTCTATCATTCAGAACCTGCTGAGCATGAGACGACCTCGTCGCTTTCGCTCGACGAGATTAGCACCACAGTGCTGCGCACCCTAGGAGGCTAAAACATGGAACGTTTCTATGCCAAGATCATCAGCTACAACCTCACCACTTATGACACCAACACCCTCTCCGTCATCCTGCGTGACGACACCCGCCGAACGCTTCGTATCGATGAGAACAAGGACATCAAGGAAGACGAGGTCTATTTTTTCGTCACCGAACCGATTGAATTCAAGGAACGCCAGCAATATCTCGTCCACGAGTTCACCCATATCAGCGGCTGTGACATCACGCTCGAGGAGAAGTTCGCGGTGATGCGCGAATTCTATCCTTTCGCCCCCGTCGATATCAAGACGACCCGCCGGACGGTCGAGAAATATCTCTCGCGCATCGAAGATGAAGCGACCCGCGAAATCACTCAAGCGCTATATGAACGCTATAAAGAGGATTTCTACCTCTATCCGGCGGCGACGCGATTCCACCATGCCTATGTCGGCGGCGTCGCCCATCATACAGCGACGATGCTCGAGCTCTCGGACGGCATCGTCAGCGTCTATGATTTTCTCGACCACGACCTTCTGATCGCCGGCATATTACTGCACGACCTTTTCAAGACTGTCGAGCTCTCCAACTACTATGCCCCTGAATACACCGAGGAAGGACGCCTTCTCGGCCATATCGCCATGGGTAGCGAGGCCATCGGGGACATGGCGCGCGAGAAGGGGCTCTATGAGACGGAAGAGCGGATGCTCCTACAGCATATGCTGCTTGCGCATCACTACTACGGCAATTTCGGCTCTCCGAAGAAACCGGCGACGCCCGAGGCGCTCGCCCTTCATTTCATCGACAACATCGATTCCAAGTTCGCCGTCTTGAAAGAAGCGCTCGAGGAGACCGAGCCAGGGGAGTTCACGCAGTCACTCGGCGTACTCGACCGGGAGCGTTACTACAAGTCGAAGCGTGGAAAAAAAGAATAGACAAACACAAAAAAGTGTGATATCATACCAAATCGACGTGCCACAAGGCACCATTGTACGCACAGAGGAGTGAAAACCATGAAACTGTCTAAACGAAACAGAAGCTTGAGCGACGTTCGAAACGAGCAGCGCATACCCGGCGTCATCTACGGGAGAGAAATGGAATCGACACCGATCGAGGTCGCTTATAAGGATTTCATAAGAACCATCCAGTCCTATGGAAAAAGCATGACCTTCGAGGCCGATTTGGACGGCGAGACGCACCAGGTGTATTTCAAGGAAGTCCAGACCGACCCGCTGCGTCAGGGCCGTGTCCTCCATTTCGACTTGCACAAGGTCAGCGCCAGCGACACCATCACTGCCGAGATTCCTGTTGAAGTCCTCAACAGGGAGGAAGTCGAAGCCCGCGGCCTTGTCGTCGAGCTGATCGCGCAGACGGTCGAGACCGAGTTCCCCGTCGGCGCCGGCATCAGCAGCTTTGAAGTCGATGTAGAGGGACTTGATGGAAATGAGACTCTCACAGTCGCCGATTTGGACCTTCCAGAAGGGTTCAAGGTCCTCATCCCTGAAGACAGGGTCATCGTCAGCACATCCTTCCCGCAGGAAGAAGAGGAAGAAGAAGTGCTCGAAGAAGAGGAAGAAGACCTCGAAGTCGAAGCGATCAAGCAGAAGGACGAGGATGAGGAAGAGGAATCCGCTTCTGAAGAAGAAAGCGAAGAAGAGTAAGACAGTGCATAATGCAAAATCCCGCCAACGAAAATTGGCGGGATTTTTTTAATGGTTTTTGTGCAGGGGTATGTCTAGTCGTCTTCGATCGGCGGGAACTGCATGCGGTAGAAGATATCGCTCACTGTGTCGAGCATGTGGCGGTGGTGTTCTTCGTTCTCGCTCGCTTCGAAGTCCCCTTCGAGCAGTTCGTTGATGACGACAATCGTGGCGTTGGCCTGGCCGAAGAAACTTGAATGAGTCTCTAGGTACAATGCATCGAGCGCGTCTTCGACTTCTTCGGGGACATTCGTCTCTGCAGGGGTTTCTCTGCTTTCTTCAATGAGGTATTGACTGTAGAGACTGAGCTGCTCGATGGTAGGGAAGTCGTCGCTGTTTTCGAAACCTTCGTCGTAGAGATTGTCCTCATTGTCAAAAGCGGCGCTCGGACGCTCTGTGTCATCTGTGCGTTCGGCTTGGAAAAGATGGAAAGCTGTCTCGGTCTTTGTCAGGCTCTCAGAGATCAGCACATCGTCGTCGGATTCGAGCAAGGCCTCGTATACAGTTCGCAGGCCGTTCCGGAGTTCTTCATCCTCTTCACGGATGTCGCTGTATGTGATGCGGCCGCGCTCATCGGTGTCGATGCGCAGTCCGACGTTCTTGAAGACGCCCCAGCGGCTGTAGTCATCGTCATCTTCATCTGTGCCGCGCAGTGCGGTTTCATACTCCTCGATGAGGTCCTCGAGGGTTTCGTCCTCATCTTCGTCGAGCGCTTCGTAAGCTTCTGTGAAAGTATCTTCAAGGTCTTCGAGCAGATTTTCAAAGGCGTCTTGTTCGTCGCTGGAGAGCGTCTCGAGATATTCATCTATGTCTTCCTCTATCAGTTCGTCTTCCCTGTCAAGATAGAATACAACACCGGTGTTTTCCATGTCCAGATAGTTCTCATAGGCGTCTTCGAGATAGGGGAGCACTTCGTTGTCGAAATCCACCCTGTCCATGATGTAATCACCCTGGAGGTAATTGGCGACTTGTCGGTTGATGAAGGCGCGGTTGGAGGTGACGGACATCTGAAGCTCTAAGTAGAGCTCCCATTCGAAGCCCATCTCCTCGACCTGCTCGCGCATGTCCCTTAGCTGTTCGTGCCAGCCCTGGACGAGGTCGCGGTTCTTCGCGCGGTCCTCATCAGTGACAGCGTCGCGGAGTCTTTCGAACAGGGTCCGCTGTCCGTAGATCGCCTCCTGGTGGACGCCGAAGTGTTCGATGAAGTATTCGCTCTCGAGGAGGATCTTCTCCTTGAGCAGGTCTGAACCGTAGATAGCGCCGACGCGGTCGGCCATGTAGTCGAAATACTCGTCGATATGGACGTCGAAATCGTCAAGGGTGGCGATGTTCTCGCCGTCGAAATCCTCACTGTAGAGGTCGCGTTGCGTCTGGAACTGTTCGGCGTAGAACATCGCGAGGCCCTGGTCGTAGATTGTGAGGCCGATTTCTTCATGAAGCTGTTCGAAGGCCTGGACGATCTGTGTCTCCCCTACCAGGTCCTCGGTGTATTCATCCATGAGTACAGCCTTGGTGCCGCTTGCGAGGTCTTCAAAGTCCGTGACCTCTTCGCGGTCGAGGACATAGAAGAGGAATACGTCGTCGAAATCGTCCTCTTCTTCTTCGGGGGGCTGTTGCCAGGGGTCGTCCTGAGGGTCTGTCTCGGGTTCGAATTCATAAGCGACAGACTCGCTTGTGAATTCGCCGACATCCAGGTCGTGATAGAGTGTCTCGCTCAGTTCGGCGAAGAATGGTTCGTCGCGTGTAGCTGCTTTCTCCTGCAGGTCGCCTTGATTATATTGGAAATATTCGTAGTCCAGCTCGATGAGTGATTCGAGGTCCAAATCCTCATCGACAGTGTCCCGATAGGCGTAGAGGTAGTTGTGGATGCGGATGTAATATTCAAGGGTCTCTTCTTCGTCGAGCGCCTCGATGTCTTCATCGTCGAACTCTTCGACGTCATCGATATCTTCATCGCCCGTGTAGAGTCCGAATCCGTCTTCATAGTCATCGACGAGGTTGAAATGGTTCAGCACGTTTTCATATTCCTCTTCATTATAGAAGCGGAGGGATATCGCAGAGAGGTCGCCCTGCTTATAGTCCTCGTAGTAGCGTTCTAGGTCTTCGTCGCTGACGTAGAAGGGTTCGTCCTCATCGTCGTTTTGGAACTGGCTCTTTGTGTAGGATTCCTTGGCGAGCTGAATGCGCACATAGCGGTCGACGCTGTCCTCATCATCCGGGTCGAAACCGGACATGAGCACAAGGTCGGCGAATTCCTGTTCCATCTCTTCTTTCTCGCGCTCGCTCAGCCGATCGATTTCATCGGGGTCGTTGGTGTCGTAGGTGAGCCACTTGATCTCTTCCTCGACGTCTTCGTCTTCGATGGCTTCTATCTCATCTTCAAGCAGCTTCTGGTCGATGTAGTCGATCAATTGGATAGTGCCGTCCGCCGCTTTCATGCGGTCGTATAGTTCTCCACGTGTGATGACGTTCTCACCGTAGGTGAAAAAGGGTTCCTCAGGGTTGCTGACGGTGGGGTCGTCATCGTCATCGAGAATCTCATTGCATGCGACAGCGAGGACGATGATCAGCACGAAGATCGTGCCTACGATCAAGATACGTTTAGCTATTGGGTTGTCCATGTCGATCACTCCTTATAAAATACGCAACAACTATGATACCATTTATCCTGTCCAGAGACAACTACAAAAGGTCTGAAATTCATCATACTTGATGTATTGGATGCTTGCATTCATCATGCCATGGTGTATAATACCCGTAGGAACTGGAGGGAAGACCATGGAAGTCATCGTCCTAGCGAGCGGGTCGAAAGGCAATGCGACCCTTTTGAAGACAGAATCGACGACGCTGCTCATCGATGCCGGCATCTCCATGAAGGCTATGCAGGAACGCCTGGAGGGTGGACTGCCGGATATCGATGGGCTTTTGCTTACCCATTCGCACAGCGACCATACCAAGGGGCTGCGCGGACTGTATAGAAAGCAGACGCCGCCGCTTTATACCACGAAGCCCTCATATGCGGAAACCAAGAAGCGTCTCGACATAGCGCCTGAATTCATGGAGGTCGAAGGGGCGCGCCCCTTCGCTTTCAATGATGTGTATGTTTTCCCGGTCGAACTCTCACATGATTCTGAAGCGACGCTGGGGTTTGTCTTCGAAGCCGAGGGGAAGCGTGTCGCCTATGTCATGGATACGGGATTCATCCCCGAATCCGACTATGAGCATCTTTCGAACTGCGACCTCTATATCTTTGAATCCAATTATGACGCCGGGATGCTGTTTTCCTCAGAACGGCCATATTATCTGAAACGACGCATCGATTCGGTGAAGGGGCATCTCTCCAACAGCGATGCCGCTTATTATCTGACCCGGCTTGTCGGTGAGAAAACCAGGACGCTTGTCCTTGCGCATGCCTCTGAGGAATGCAATACGGAGACGAAGGCGCTCGATACGCTCTCGTCTGTGTTCAAGAGCTATGCGCTCGAGCTTACAGGCATCGAGGTTCATGTAGCGAAACAAGATACCCCGACTCCGTGGCTGAAAGTATAAGGAGGCTTATCGTGGAACACTCTGACTATATCAAGGATACATGCGCGCGCGTGTTCGACACTAAGAGGGACAGTGTTAGGATCTTGCACCGTCTCATGGGGGGACGCTCGAATTTCACCTATGTCATCGCTGTCGGAAAGAATAAGTATACGTTCCGCATTCCCGGCAAACGCGCCGAGGCTTTCGTCGAACGCGGGGTGGAGAAGGATCATCTGGAGCTTTCGGAGCCTCTTGAGATCAATAACAGGACGGTGCATTTCGACCTTGAAAGCGGTGTGAAGATCGCCGAGTACATAGAAGGCGTCCCGATGGACAGGATGCATCCTTATGATTATCTATGCGGCGCCGCCGACATCATCAAGAAGATTCATCGCAGCGGAATCGTCTCGCCGCATGATTACGCTCCTTTCAGGCGTCTTGAAAGATACGAGGGCCACCTGGATGCCTTTGAATTCACCCATGATGCACGGTACAAGGAGTATAAGCGCGCGCTTATAAGGGAGCGACCCTTTCTCGAACAGGGGGAAAAGACATTCGTGCACGGCGATGCCCAGCTCAGCAACTTCGTAGTGGCGGAAGAGAAGGTCTATCTTACAGACTGGGAGTTCGCCGGGCAGCACGACCCGTTTCATGATATCGCCTGTTTCGGCAATGACAACTTCGACCATGCGATAGCGATCCTGCCGGTGTATCTCGAGAGGACGCCGCGGAAGGATGAGTACAGACGGCTTTATCTATGGCGGTTGTATCAGGCGCTTATGTGGCATAACGTAGCGCTTTTCAAAGGTTTCATAGGACTTTCGGAGGATCTGGCCATCGATTTTTCCGCGGTCGCTGAAGGATATCTCGACCTTGCGGAATCCCTGCTTTCCAGATTAGAATGAACGGCGGTTTTTTTCTAAATAACAGAAGACACTTCGTATTGAAAGTGTTTTCTTTATTTTAACCGCCGGTTTGCCGTTGTATAAAAGCATTCAGTATTGTATAATAAACCTGTATGACAAGATGCAACATTATTTATAGGAGGTAGTTGCAATGGCGACTAAACAATTTCAATCGATGGATGGTAATCAGGCGGCGGCGCATGCGGCCTATGCCTTCACCGAAGTAGCGGGAATCTATCCCATCACACCATCATCGCCCATGGCCGAACTTACTGACCTTTGGGCATCACAAGGCAAGAAGAATCTTTTCGGCATGCCGGTCAAAGTCGTCGAGATGCAATCAGAAGCCGGCGCGGCCGGTGCTGTGCACGGCTCTTTGCAGGGCGGTGCCTTGACGACCACTTACACTGCATCCCAGGGGCTTTTGCTTAAAGTGCCCAACATGTATAAGATCGCAGGAGAACTTCTGCCCGGTGTAATCCACATCTCCGCCAGAAGCATCTCCGTCCAGGCGCTTTCCATCTTCGGCGACCATCAGGACGTCATGGCTGCGCGCCAGACAGGGTTCGCGATGCTTGCGACAGGTTCCGTACAACAAGTCATGGACCTAGGCGGCGTCGCCCATCTAGCGGCGATCAAGTCCAGCGTACCATTCGTCCATTTCTTTGACGGGTTCAGGACTTCGAATGAAGTGAACAAGATCGAGGTCATGCCCTATGACGTGTACGACCGTCTGCTCGATAGGCAGGCTGTGCGTGACTTCAAAGCGAGGGCGCTCAGCTCGAACAACCCGGTCACCCGCGGCAGCGCGCAGAACGATGATGTCTACATGCAGAACCGGGAGATCCAGGAGAAATTCTATTTCGATATCCCTGACATCGTTGCGGACTATATGAAAGAGATCAGCAAGGAGACAGGCCGTGAATACGCTCCCTTCACCTATTATGGTGATGAGGATGCGACGGATGTCATCGTCGCGATGGGCTCCGTGACCGAGACCATCCGCGAGACGATCGATTATCTGCGCGATAAAGAAGGGCGCAAGGTGGGTCTGCTCACAGTGCATCTCTATCGACCCTTCAGCGAGAAATATTTCTTCGACGCCATGCCTGAAAGCGTCGAGCGCATCGCGGTCCTCGACAGGACGAAGGAGAACGGTTCTATCGGCGAACCGCTCTACCTCGATGTCCGCAGTGCCTATTACGGCAAGGAGAACGCCCCCCTCATTCTCGGCGGCCGCTACGGACTCTCGAGCAAGGACACCACACCCACGCAGATCAAGGCCGTCTATCAGAATCTCGCGGGAGAACAGAAGAATCGTTTCACCATCGGCATCGAAGACGATGTGAACCACACTTCCCTTGAACTTCCCGAAGAGATCCGCACCACCGACCCGACGACGACGGAACTCCTCTTTTTCGGTTTCGGCAGCGACGGCACCGTCGGTGCGTCCAAGAACACAATCAAGATCATCGGTGAGAATACGGACCTCTACGGCCAGGCCTATGCCGGGTATGACTCCAAGAAATCCGGCGGCATCACCCGTATGTATCTTAGGTTCAGCGAGAAGCCGATCAGGAGCACCTATCTCGTGTCCCATCCGCATTTCGTCAGCTGCTCGAAGGATTCCTACCTGTTCAAGTACGATATGCTGAAAGGTATGCGCGACGACGGCACGTTCCTATTGAACACGAACAAATCCAAGGAGGATGTCGAAGCCTTCCTCCCCAACAAGGTGAAGCGTCAGTTAGCTGAAAAGAACGCCACATTCTATATCATCAACGCTGTCGACCTCGCTGAGGAGATCGGTCTCGGCGAACGCATCAACACCATCATGCAGTCCGCGTTCTTCGCCCTCAACGACCACATCATTCCGTATGAGCGCGCGCAAGAGCTCATGAAGGACTATGCCGAGAAGGCGTACGGCCGTCAGGGCAAGGAAGTCGTTGAAAAGAACTTCCAGGCGATCGACAAGGGTAAAGAAGGCCTCGTCAAGGTCGAAGTCAAGGACGAATGGAAGAACCTTGAGGACGAACCTTCGACTGAAGATGAAGACAAGCCCAAATATGTACGTGAGATTGCGGAGCCTGTCGGTGCGTTGGAAGGATACGACCTTCCGGTCTCTGCGTTCGAGGATTATTATGACGGCACCATGGAACAAGGCTCCACAGCCTATGAGAAACGCGGCATAGCGAATAAAGTGCCCCGCTGGATTGAAGAGAACTGCATCCAGTGCAACCAGTGCGCCTTCGCCTGTCCGCATTCGGTCATCCGTCCTTATCTGCTTACGGACGAGGAGCTCAAAAATGCGCCTGAAGGCACCACGACACTTGACGCACGCGGCAAGGGCATCAGCGACCTGAATTACCGCATCCAGGTCTCGACCCTTGACTGTACCGGCTGCGGTGTCTGCGTGGAAGTCTGCCCCGCACCCGAGAAGGCGCTTGAGATGAGCCCGATCGGTGAGGAACTTGAAAAAGGTGAAGCCCGAAAAGCTGAATATCTCTATAACGAAGTGTCCTCCAAAGAGGATCTTGTCAAGAAGACCAACGCGAAGAACTCGCAGTTCGCCGAGCCCCTGTTTGAATTCAGCGGCGCTTGTGCCGGCTGCGGTGAGACACCTTATGTGAAGGTCGCCACACAGCTGTTCGGCGAACGCATGGTCATCGCCAATGCGACCGGCTGTTCCTCGATCTACGGCGGTTCGTTCCCGGCAACACCATACACAACCAACGAAGACGGCAGAGGCCCTGCCTGGGCGAGCAGCCTCTTCGAGGACAATGCCGAGTTCGGCTATGGCATGTATCTCGCTGAAGAGACAATGCGCGACAGGCTCCAGAACTTCATAGCCGAAAACAAGGAATCGCTCCCCGCTGAGATCAAGGGACTCCTTGAAGAGTGGGTCGAGAACCGCTATGACGGCGATAAGACGTTGGAACTCTATAAGAAGCTCCGTCCGAAAGTCGAAGCATATGACGGTGAGCTCAAGGATGAACTTCTTGAACTCCTCCCGTACGCAGTCAAACAGTCCAATTGGATCATCGGCGGCGACGGATGGGCTTATGACATCGGCTACGGCGGCCTCGACCACGTAATCGCCAGCGGCGATGATGTCAATATCCTCGTCCTCGATACCCAGGTATACTCCAACACTGGCGGACAGTCCTCCAAAGCCGCTCCCGCAGGTTCCATCGCGGCGTTCACAGCGGCCGGCAAGAGTGGACAGCGCAAGGATCTGGCGACACTCGCGACAAGCTATGGTGATGTCTACGTAGCGCAAGTATCGCACGGCGCCAGCCAGCAGCAAGTGGTCAAAGCGTTCCGCGAAGCCGAATCCTATCCCGGCCCCTCGGTAATCATCGCCTACAGCCCCTGCATCGCCCACAAGATCAAAGGCGGTCTCACGCAATCCCAAGAACAGGCGAAGCTTGCGACACAGGTTGGCTATTGGCCCACTTTCCGTTTCGACCCCCGCCTCAGAAAGAAAGGCAAGAACCCCTTCCAGATCGACTCCAAGGAACCCAAATGGGATCAATACGAAGACTTCCTGCTCAACGAGGCCCGTTATGCCCAGCTCCATGATATCAACCCTGAAAAGGCTGACGAACTCCTCAAAGCGAACATCGAAGACGCCAAACGGCGTTATCGCATGTATAAGCGCTTTGCGGCGATGGACTACAGCGAAGAGGCGGAAGATAACGAATCGTGACAAACGAAACATGACAATCAAGAAGGTGTCGCTTCGACGACACCTTCTTTCACTGTGCGACCTATTGCAATTTTTTCCGCAAGCGTTTATAATATGTAGTTAAATATAGCGAAATAGCGGCATTGTTCTGAATCTTAAGAAGTGAAAGAGTGGTTGATATGACATTTTTCGTGGCTATGGGACTCAACCCCCCAGTCGACCTCCCCTACATCCTGCAAAGCCTGGGGCTGACGGTGCTTTTCGTCGGTCTGATCGGTTTCGAGCGGCAGCGGCGGAATAAGATTGCCGGACTGACCACGCACCTCCTCGTCGCTATCGGCGCCGCCGGCATAACAATTGTCCAGCAGGTGATGGTGTTCGACAATATCACCTTCATTGAGCAGCATATCGCCGAAGGGACCACGGATGTGCTCAAATACGCGGACCTGACCATCCAGCGCCAGCGTCTTGTCGCTCAGATCATCTCCGGGATCGGTTTCCTCGGCACTGGTACGATTCTCAAGACACAGGGGCATGTCAGCGGTCTCACGACCGCGGCGACACTATGGATCTGCGCGATGATAGGCATTATATTCGGCTACGGCATGTATACCATCGGTATCGCTGTGTCCTTGACTACACTGTTCGTACTCACCATCATCAAGAATTTCGTCCGTTACAATATCGATGAGCAGCATTGAAACGCATAACAAAGAGCCTCGCGCGAGGCTCTTTTTTTATGATTGATACGTTGCGCTTCCGCCCGCGATTCGCCCCATGACAATGCAGTCGGTGATCGCCGCACCCCCGAGACGGTTTCTGCCGTGCACACCGCCGGCCGCCTCGCCGGCGGCGAAGAGCCCGGGGACTAAAGCGCCCTCCTTTCCTAAAGCGCGCGCCTGCACGTCGATCTTGATTCCGCCCATGGTGTGGTGGATCTTGGGCTTGAGTCTCATCGCATAGAAGGGGGGCGTATCAATAGGCATGGCATCCGGGGCTCCATCCTTTCCAACGCCTGCATTATATGCGCCGATGGTGCGCGCAAGGTTGCTCTTGGGAAGATTGCATGCCTCAGCGAGGGCCTCGATGGTGTCGCAGCGTTTGACGATGCCCTTCTTCAGAGGTTTCTCAAGGTTCTTTCCTGAATGTTGGACAGCGGTCTTATCAGCGATGGCGACGGGAGGCGAGGAGAGCGCTAGCATTGCATCGGCGACGGTTTTTCTATCGAGCCGTTCGTTGACAAAACGGTTTCCGCTCTCATCGACGGCGATGCCATAGGGATGGGCGATGTATTCTCCGAAGGAAGGCCCTTCGCCGAACCCCTTTTCATCCGGTGATGTCCAGGGAGCGAGCTGTATGGCGTCCATGTCGATGAGTTCGGCGCCGATCCTCTCGGCCTCTATGAGCATATCCCCGCTTGCGGAAGGTGAATTCGTTGTCGGTACGCCTTCAAGCGAGGCGTCGAGGCGTGAGAGCAGCTTGGCATCGGCACCGAATCCGCCCGTTGTGATGATGACGTTTTCAGCATGAATGCGCGCTTTGTCTTTGCGGTGTGTTCTGTTAGAATGATAGGTGACTTCAACCGCACTGACTCGGCCTTCATTGTCTTTGATCAGTCTTGATGCGTATGCGCGCCGCCTCAGGTCGATGTGCATCTTCACGGCCCTTTTCTCGAGGGCCTTGAGGATGATCCTCCCGCTCAGCGCCTCTTTCGGGGCGATGCATCTTGCCACGCTATGGCCGCCGAATTTTTCGACGCTCTCACTGAATTCAACACCGCTCTCCTTAAGGAAGTTGAATGCCTCCAGAGCTTCCGAGGTGACCTTTTCGACGAGGTCGGGATAACCCCCGCCGGCACGCAGGATATCCTCTGCCATCAAGGCCGGGGAATCCTCTATACCCGCGGCTTTCTGCTGGGGAGTGGAGGGGACGGCGATGCCGCCGTCGCTGATGATGGAGTTGCCGCCCGGCGCCGCCATCTTCTCGAGAACAACGACCGGATGGTGCTTCGCGGCTTCTATCGCCGCCGAGAGCCCGGCGAAACCAGCACCTATGATAACGATGGGGGATGCGTCTTTGTTCATGGGGACCACCTCTTCAATATCCATTATAGCATATCCCAAAAAAACGTCGCCTGCAGGAAGAAATTTAATCGTTTTGTTAGAAAAAAAAGCGGTATTCGTATAGAATATACATGAGTTTTTTAAGGAGGTTGAATCATGGCGACATTGAAGATTGAGGACCTTCATGCACAAGCGGAAGGCCATGAGATTTTGAAAGGTGTCAATCTGACCATAGAAGGCGGAGAATCCCATGCCATAATGGGCCCTAATGGTACAGGCAAAAGTACGCTCGCCAGCGTGATCATGGGGCATCCCAGATATGAGATTACGAAGGGTCGCATCACCCTCGACGGTGAGGATGTGCAAAAGATGTCGACAGATGAGAGAGCCCGGGCGGGCCTTTTTCTTGCGATGCAAAGTCCCGCAGAAGTGCCCGGGGTCACCAACAGCGATTTCATCAAGGCGGCCATGAATGCGCGCCGGGAAGAGGACGACCCGATATCGCTCTTCAAGTTCATCAAGCAATATGATAAAGCCGTCGCCGATCTCAGGATGCGGGAGGACCTGCCACATCGCTATCTCAACGATGGTTTCAGCGGCGGGGAGAAAAAACGCAATGAAATCCTTCAGATGCGCATGCTCAAGCCTTCGATCGTCATTCTCGACGAGATTGATTCCGGTCTCGACATCGATGCGCTCAAAGTGGTCGGGGAGAATGTCACGTCGATGAAGGACGATTCGCTCGGCATGCTCCTGATTACGCATTATCAGAGGATTCTTGATTATATTTCCGCGGATCATGTGCATATCATGATGCAGGGCAGGATTGTCAAAAGCGGCGATAGAGAGCTGATGCAGAAGGTCGATTCCCATGGATATGATTGGATCAAGGAAGAACTCGGCATCGAGGATGAGCGTGTCATCCCTGAAGATGAAGCCCGCACCGCGCTCGGTGAGTGTGCAGTCAAGGAGTCGTTCAACGAATGAGGACCCTCGATACGCGGGCCGAACGTTCACGTCTCAAGTACGCCGTCTTCATCGAGGGTGGCACATTCAGGGATGCCTCCCTCCCCGAGCGCGTCCATATCGAATGGCGGGATGAGGACCCCGTCCCCGATATTGAAGACAACGCGCTTCTAGAGGAGAACGCCAAAGAGAGCTTCCAAACGCTCGTTATCGATGTCCCTTCCGGCGTCGACATCGATGAACCGCTGCATCTTTTCTTCACACCCGGTGATTCCATCGCGCAGCGTGTCGTCCTACGTCTTGGCGAGAACGCCTCGATCCGTGTATATGAGTTCGACTATGCACAATCGGCTGTGACTATGAATCATGTAGTGAAAGCGGACATAGCTTCCGGCGCATCCCTGCACTATACGGTCCTTTCGGACTATCCGGCGGATGCATCGGTCACGGTGCATCGATTGATGCGGCTTGCGCGCGCTGCGAGCCTTTCGTATGGAAGCGCGCAGTTCGGTGACAGCCGCGCCTTCGAGGCCGGAATTGTGCATCTCGAGGGACAGAATGCGTACGCGGAGGTCAACGCGGTCGGTGTGACCGACAGGCGGCAGGAAGTGGTGTTCAACACAGAGATACGTCATAGGGCGCCCGCGAGCGAAGGCCGTATCGCGCACTACGGCGTCGCGGGTGCAGAGAGCTTTCTGGCGTTCGAAGGGGCTGGCGCCATTGAAAAGGGCAATGCCGGAAGCATCGCCAGACAGATCAACCGGGGCATCGTCCTCGGCGATAAGGCGCGCATCGATGCGACACCCCTTCTCTATATCGACGAACACGATGTCGAGGCATCCCACGGCGCCGCGATCGGCCAAATGGATGAAGAACAGCTCTACTACCTCATGAGCCGCGGACTCGATGAGACCGCGGCGCAGCGGTTGATCATCCGTGGTTTCCTGCAGCCTCTTGATGAGATGTTGCAGGATGAGACCTTCGAGCGGCACATACAGGCCAGACTTTCAGAAAAGATCGAGTAGGTGATTACATGGACCTCGATTTCGATATAAGGGCGGATTTCCCCGTCCTCGATGACGAGACCCTCGTCTACCTTGATACTGCGGCGACCTCTTTGACGCCGCACAGGGTGCTTCACAAGATGAATGACTATTACAGGAAATATTCCGCGAACGTGCACCGTGGCGTCTATCGGCTTTCTCATGAAGCTACGGAGCTCTATAACGATGCGCGCCGCACGGTGGCGCGTCTCATCAACGCTGAAGAAGATGAAGTCGTGTTCACGCGCGGTGCGTCGAACGCTTTGAACATGGTCGCCAGAATGCTTGCGCCATACATACAGGAAGGCGATGAGATCATAACCAGCGAACTCGAGCACCATTCCCATTTTCTTCCATGGCAGCGCATCGCCAAGGAACGTGGGGCGAAGCTTATCTTCGTCCCGCTGGATCAGAACGGGCGCATCCAGCTGCAGGCGTTCAAGAATGTCCTGAGCCCGCGCACCAGGGTGGTCGCTCTGACGCATGTCTCCAATGTCATGGGATATTTGACGCCGATTGAAAAGATCACCGAGCTCGCGCATGCGCACGGTGCGTATGTGAGTGTCGACGCTGCGCAGTCGGTGCCGCACATGGAAGTGGACGTAAAGCGTATCGACTGTGATTTTCTGGCGTTCTCCGCCCATAAGATGCTCGGGCCGACAGGCTTCGGCATCCTTTATGGAAAGCGGAAACACCTCGATGCTTTCGAGCCGGTTGAGTTCGGCGGCGACATGGTCGGCATCGCTGAAAAGGACACTCTGACCTATCAGAAGCCGCCCTTGAAGTTCGAGACGGGGACGCCCCCGATCGCGGAGGCGATCGGCTTCGCGGAAGCTATCGATTATCTTGAGGAGAAGGGCTTGGAGACCATCAGAGAACATGAGAAGAGGCTCGCCGAATATGCGCACAAAGCCCTTTCCGGCCTTGAGGATGTTGTGATTTACAACAAGGACGCGGATGCGGGCATCATCACCTTCAATCTCAAGGGTGTCCACCCGCATGATGTGGTGACGGTGCTCGACGATGACAATATCGCTTTGAGAGCGGGCCATCATTGCGCGCAGCTGGTGATGCAGTGGCTGTCCGTTGCGGCGACGCTCAGGGCCTCTTTCTATCTTTATAACACGCGTGACGACATAGACAGGCTCATCGAGAGCCTCAAGCGCGCCCGCGACTTCTTCAAGGATGCAGGACTCTAGGAGGATGCATGATGAACAGAATGGAGAATCTCTATAGACAGATTATCATGGAACACTACAAGAACCCCAGGAACAAGGGGCTTGTGGATGATGAACGTTATAACAAAAGCCATATAAGGAATCCGAGCTGTGGTGACGATGTGACCATCCAGACATTGGTCGAAGGGGGCGAGGTCAAGGACATCCGTCATGAAGGCAGCGGCTGCAGTATCTGTTGTTCGAGCGCGAGTGTCCTGAGCGCGCTGCTCAAGAGACGTCCCGTCGAGGAAGCGCAATATATCAGCACACAGTACGTCAACATGGTGAGCGGCCAATCGTATGACACCGATGTCGAACTCGAGGATGCGGAGGCCTATCAGGGTGTTAAGCAGTTCCCCGCCCGCATCAAGTGTGCGACCATAGCCTGGCAGGCGTTCGAGGACACCCTCGGTGGTGATGATGATGAGTGATGGGACGAAAAAGAAGATACAGGATATCATCGGACAGTACAAATACGGGTTCAAAACCGATGCCGACCCCCTTTATGATACCGGGAAGGGACTCACGGAGGATATCGTCCGCGACATATCGCGGATCAAGGACGAACCTCGATGGATGCTCGATTTCCGGCTGAAGGCGTATGAATCGTTCAAGAGGAAACCCATCCCTACATGGGGCCCGGACCTCTCCGGTGTGGATTTCGATGACATCACCTATTATAAGAAACCTTCCGAGCAGAGCGAGCGTTCCTGGGACGATGTCCCGGAGAATATCAAGAACACATTCGACAGACTCGGCATCCCCGAGGCCGAGCAGAAGTTCCTCGCCGGCGTCGGTGCGCAGTTCGAGAGCGAGGTTGTCTATCATTCGACACTTGAGGAGCTCGAGGCGCAGGGCGTGGTCTTTTTAGACACCGACACCGCCCTCAGGGAATACCCGGAACTCTTCAAGGAATACTTCTCCAAAGTGGTGACCCCTGAAGATAACAAGTATGCCGCGCTCAACAGCGCGGTGTGGAGCGGCGGTTCATTCATATACGTACCGAAGGGCGTCCATGTCGAGAAACCATTGCAGTCCTATTTCCGCATCAACTCGGAACAGATGGGGCAGTTCGAGCGGACGCTGATCATCGTCGATGAAGGCGCTAGCCTGCATTACGTTGAAGGATGCACCGCTCCGGTATATACGACGGACAGTCTGCACGCCGCAACGGTGGAGATTTATGTGAAGAAGGGCGGCCACGCCCGCTACACGACCATCCAGAACTGGGCCAACAATATCGTCAATCTCGTCACAAAACGCGCCATTGTTGAAGAAGACGCGCACATGGAGTGGGTTGATGGCAACATCGGCAGCGGCATCAACATGAAATACCCGGCCTGTGTCTTGAAAGGGGACCGTGCGAAGGGCACGACCATCTCCATAGCGTTCGCCGGAGAAGGCATGCACCAGGATACGGGAGCCAAGATGGTCCATCTCGGCAAGGACACGACGAGCTCCATCGTCTCGAAATCGATGAGCGCCCGCGGCGGCAAGGTCAACTACCGGGGACTCATCCATCACGGGGACGATGCCTTGGGTGCTAGAAGCAACGTCGAATGCGATACGATGATTCTCGATGAAAGGAGCACGTCGGACACCATCCCCCACAATATCGTCAAGAACAATGCCGCACAGGTGAGGCATGAGGCGAGTGTGTCGAAAGTCGACGAGGAGCAGCTCTTCTATCTGATGAGCCGCGGTCTGGATGAATCCGAGGCCGTGGAGATGATTGTCATGGGCTTCATCGAGCCCTTTGCAAAAGAACTCCCCATGGAATACGCCGTCGAGCTCAACCAGCTCATCAAGCTGGAGATGGAAGGCTCCATCGGCTGAGACAAAAACGCTTACCCGTCGGAAGGGATTTAATTTTTTCGTCCTTTGCGTTATAATACGGTGATAATGTTCAAGGAGGAGTTACTTATGAAGGATAGCATCAACGCCATACGCTTCACAGGCGTGGACATGTGCAATAAAGCCGAGAGCGGCCATCCGGGCATTGTACTCGGCGCCGCGCCGGTTGTGTATCGATTGTTCACGAAACACATGAAAGCGACGCCCAACGCATCAGAATGGTTCAACCGCGACCGGTTCGTCCTCTCCGCGGGCCATGGGTCCGCACTGCTTTACACCACGCTCCATTTCGCCGGTTATGATATCACCATCGACGACCTTAAAAGATTCCGTCAGCTTGACTCCATCACCCCCGGCCATCCCGAATACGGAATGACCGACGGTGTCGAGGCGACGACAGGTCCGCTCGGACAGGGGATTTCCACCGCCGTCGGCATGGCGATCGCCGAAGCGCACCTGCGCGGGAAGTTCAACAAGGACGACCTCAACCTTGTCGACCATTACACCTATACGCTCGTCGGGGACGGCGACCTCCAGGAAGGTGTCGCCATGGAGAGCATGTCGCTTGCGGGTCATCTCGGACTCGAGCGGCTGATTGTGCTGTTCGATTCCAACGACGTCCAGCTGGACGGTCCGACGGAAGAATGCGTGAGCGACGACATGAGGCAGAAAGTCGAAAGCATGAACTGGGATTATCAGTACATCGAGGATTCGAACGACATTGAAGCGCTCGATAAAGCGATTGAAAACGCCAAGTCGACTGAGACCCCCAGTTTCATAGAGATAAAGAGCATCATCGGCTACGGATCGCCGAAAGCAGGTACGAGCGCTGTGCATGGCGCTCCCATAGGCAAGGAGGAGACGGAGGATATGCGTCAGGCCTTCGGCTATACCTATGCGCCGTTCGATCCTCCTAAATCCGTCTATCAGGATTTCATCGACCAGTTCGTCGAACCCAACGACAAGGCTTATGAAGACTGGCGAGCCACTTGCGAAAAATACAAGAAACGCTATCCCGAGGATTATGAGACATTCAAACGCATCATGAACAGCGATGTGGATATTGATTGGAACGAGATTCTCAAGCCTGAACCCATCGGCACGGTTGATGCGACGCGCAAAAGCATGGGAGCCGCATTCACTGAAGTAAGCAACGAGCTCCCCTCGCTCATCGGTGGTTCCGCTGACTTGAGCGGCTCGACGAAAGTCAAAGGGAACGACGGCAATTTCACCAGGACGAACCGCACCGGCCGCAATATCAACTTCGGTGTCCGCGAGCACGCGATGGGCGCCATTGTCAACGGCCTCACGCTCTCCGGACTCAGAGGCGTCGGGAGCGGCTTTCTCATCTTCAGCGACTATATGAAACCGGCCATCCGCATCGCGGCGCTCTCCCACATACCGTCGATCTTCCTGTTCACTCATGACAGCATTGCGGTCGGCGAGGACGGCCCGACGCATGAACCGATCGAACAGCTGAGCGTCTACCGCGCCACGCCGAACACCGATGTGCTGCGTCCGGCGAACGCCAATGAGACCAAGCACGCACTCCGCTATGCGGTCGAACAGACCACGACACCGACAATTGTGGCCCTGACGCGGCAAAAGGTCACGCTGCTTAACGATGTCACCTATGAGACCTTTAAGCAGGGAGCCTATGTCGCGAGCGACCGCGAGGATTTCGAAGGAATCCTGATCGCGACGGGCAGCGAGGTGGAGCTTGCCCTGAAAGCGCAGGAGATCCTCGAAGAGACACACGGCGTCAAAGTCCGGGTTGTCTCCATGCCGTCCATGGAAGCATTCAAACGGCAACCGGAATCAATCAGGGAGAAGGTTCTCCCCTCAAGCTGCACCCGCCGTCTGGCGATCGAGCTAGGAAGCGCCGGACAATGGTATCAGTTCGCCCGGGACGTCAAGGGGCTCGAGAAGTTCGGAAAGAGCGCGAAGGGCGGAAAGATTCTCGAGGACTTCGGCTTCACCCCCGAGGCTATCGCAGAGCGGTTTCTAGACCTTGAACAGTAAAAGAACGGCGCAGGATGCACTGCGCCGTTCTTTTTATGAAAGCCGCGCGCCTGAAAAGAAAGGACGCCTTCATCTGCGTATATTCCGGGTGAAAGGAGAATGACATGTATTATATAAAGCGCAACGCCGGTGGTGTGGAAGTTTATGACGGCCACACGGTCCATACACTTTCTTCAGGCATGCAATCGGTCTTCAACAGTCTCTGTCTCAAAGAGCTCACGACCTTCAAGGGGAGGATGGATGCCCTCAAGAAGCACTTTGAGAGACGCTACAACCTTCCCGTCTACATCAATGAGACGATGTGTTTCTACGGGAGTGCGCCCATAAGACGGCCGGAGGCGGTCTATGTGAATTTTTTCGACGTGCTCAGTCTCCGCGACCTCGGTGGACGCACCGAGATATTGTTCAAGGACCTCTCTGTCCTCCTGCTGGACGTCCCATACGAAAGGATGCATAGACGACATCAAGGAACCAAGGCCTTTCTGCGACGCATCAAGATGTTATCGCTCAGCAGTCGATGAAAGCGTTTTTTGGAAAAGAAAGTGTTTTCAAGCAATGTCTCTGTTGGATTAATGCGCGCTTATTTAGTATAATATATTTGGTAATATTCGAATAATGCGTTGAAAAGGAGATTGATGTTCATGGCTAAGAAGACAATCCGCGATGTAGAGGTAGAAGGCAAGACCGTACTCGTACGTGTGGATTTCAATGTACCGATGGAGGACGGCCGGATCACTGATGACAACCGCATCAGGCAGGCGCTGCCCACCATCAGGACACTTATCGAGAAGAAGGCCAGGATTGTGCTTTTCTCCCACCTGGGACGCGTCAAGGAAGAGAAGGACAAGGAAGGAAAGTCCTTGAAGCCTGTCAGCGAAGCGCTGGCTGAACACCTCGGCCGCGAGGTCAAATTCGTTCCCGAGACACGCGGCGAAACACTCGAATCAGCGATCGCATCTCTCGAGTCCTCCGAAGTGCTCATGGTTGAAAATACGAGATTTGAAGATGTGAATGGCAAGAAAGAATCGAAAAACGACGGCGAACTCGGAAAATACTGGGCCTCCCTGGGCGATGTTTTCGTCAATGACGCCTTCGGGACCGCACATAGGGAACACGCATCGAATGTCGGCATCGCCTCGAATACCGACGAGGTGGCCGCCGGGTTCCTGCTTGAGAAAGAGATAAAGTTCCTCGGCAACGCTGTCGAGAACCCCGACCGCCCTTTCATCGCCATCATGGGCGGCGTCAAGGTCAGCGACAAGATCGGCGTGCTCGAGAACCTGCTTGAGAAGGCCGATATGATTCTGATTGGCGGTGGAATGAGCTATACGTTCATGAAGGCTCAAGGCCTCGAAGTCGGCAACAGCGTTGTAGAAGAGGACAAGATCGACCTCGCTAAGTCGTTGCTGGAAAAAGCCGAGGGCAAGCTGTTCCTCCCTACGGATTTCCGCACAGCGACGGAGTTCTCCAATGACGCTGAAAGCCGTGTGGCCGACTATGACGACCTCAGGGAAGGCGAAGAGGGCCTCGATATCGGCCCCAAGACCGTCGAGCGATACCGCGAGCTTCTGCAGAACGCCAACACCATTGTATGGAACGGTCCCGTCGGCGTCTTCGAGTTCTCCAACTTCGCCAAAGGGACCAAGGCGCTTCTCGAGACGTTATCCGGACTTGACGCCTCCACCATTCTCGGCGGCGGCGACAGCGCCTCCGCAGCGATAAATTTCGGCTATGAAGATGCCATCGACCACATCTCCACCGGCGGCGGCGCGAGCCTTGAATATCTTGAAGGCAAGTCGCTGCCCGGCATTGAATGTGTCGATGAAAAATAAAACCCTCCATGAAAGGGGATACCGATGAAACGAGAGATGACCATCAACAATACAGAAGGCCTGCACGCCGTGCTGGCCTCTAAGCTTGTCCAGCTCGCTTCAAACATGGACGCCGATGTGCGTCTGGAGTACGCGGACCAGACAGTGGACGCCAAGTCCGTCCTCAGCTTGATCTCTCTCGCCATCCCGAGCGGCGAGAATGTCAATGTCATCGCCGAGGGACCGGATGCCGGGGAAGCACTGGGCGAGATCGAGAAATTATTGGAATAGGGGATTGATTGTGATGAGAAAGCCTGTTATCGCAGGGAACTGGAAGATGCACAAGAACCGCGATGAAGCACTGCAGTTCATCTACAGCGTCAACATGCAGGTTCCTAACAAGGAATACGTCGATTCTGTTGTGTGTCCGCAGGCTCCGCTTCTCAGGGATCTGGTCAAGCGTCAGGGGGATTATCTCCGCATCGGTGCCCAGAACATTCATGAAGAGAGCGAGGGCGCCTATACCGGAGAGGTCTCGGCGGATCTTCTGGAGAATCTGGGAGTCGGCTACGTCATTATAGGTCACAGCGAACGCAGGGCTTATTACAACGAGACCGACACCGCCGTCAACAAAAAGATTCATCAGGCCTTCCGCTATGGCATCACGCCGATTGTCTGCGTCGGTGAGAGCCTGGAGACACGCGAAGCCGGTGATACGGATACGTTCGTGCGCGGGCAGGTCAAAAAGGCGCTCGAAGGTCTCGGAAGCGAGCAGGTGAAACGCATTGTCATCGCTTATGAGCCCATCTGGGCCATCGGGACCGGCAAGACCGCGACGAGCGATCAGGCCAATGACGCCATCGGTGTGATCCGTGAGACGATCGAGACTCTCTATGACGCCTCAGTGAGCGATGACACCCGCATCCTCTACGGAGGGAGTGTCAAGCGCAAGAACATCGATGAGATTGTCAACATGCCTGAAATCGACGGCGCTCTAGTCGGAGGGGCGAGCCTCTCCGCCAAGGATTTCCTCTACATGGTGGATGCGGCGCTCAAGACTGTTTCATGAATAGGCAGGCCCGGATAGCGGGCCTGCTTTTTTAATAAAAAAGCGATGCCCATGGCCGGGCATCGCTTGGTGTGGTTTAACGGTTGTAGAATTCGACGACGAAGTTCTCTTTGATGTCGGTGAGAATCTCGCTGCGCTCGGGGAAGCGTGTATAAGTGAACGCTTTGTTCTCATCATCGTAATCGATGTATCCGAGGCGCTCGTCCGTGCTTTCAAGATTTTCCTTGATGAACTCGAAATCCTTCGCCCGGTCCTTGAGTTCGACCTTCTGGCCGACCCTGACGCGGTAGGAAGGGATGTCGATGCTCTTGCCATCGACGCGGAAATGTCCGTGGTTGACAAGCTGACGTGCCTGACGGCGTGTCTTTGCGAAACCGGCGCGATAGACGAGGTTGTCGAGGCGGCTTTCAAGCAAGAACAGGAAGTTCTCGCCATGGCGGCCTTTCATCCTGTGCGCTTCGTTGAAGATCTTCTTGAACTGGCGTTCGTTCACACCGTAGGTGTGACGGACCTTCTGTTTCTCCTGAAGCTGAAGCGCGTATTCGCTGGGTTTTCCGCGACGCTGTCCGTGCTGTCCGGGGGGATAGGGACGTTTTCCGAGTTCCTTGCCTGTCTCGAGCGTCGAGTAGCGCAGGCGTCTTGAAATCTTCCATTGCGGGCCTGTGTAACGGGCCATACGTATTCCTCCTTTTATGTTTTTGCGCATGAAGGAGTCCACAACCCCTTGAGTGCAGAACGATTTTACGACGTTCGTCTCGCCAGCAGAGACTACTAGAAGGCCGCTAACGCGGATCGTCCTGTTCGCCCAAGCGATATGTGTAGCTGCCTTTATTACGCATGCTAGAACATTATATGACAGGGGTTATATTTTGTCAACTATAAGTGCGGCCGCCTTTTCGAGATAGTCCCTGTCGGTCTCGTCGAAACGCCCGAGCACAGGGCTGTCGATGTCGAGGACTCCGAGCAGGACGTCCTCCCTGATGAGCGGGACGACAATCTCGCTCTTCGAATCGGCGTCGCAGGTGATATGGCCGGGGAACGCCTCCACATCATCGACCTTGACGGTTTCTCTTTTTTCCGCGGCGGTGCCGCACACGCCATGGCCGATGTGAATCTTCGTGCAGGCGGCGACGCCCTGGAAGGGGCCGAGATAAAGCGCATCCTCTTCATTGACATAAAAGCCGATCCAGTTGATCTCATCGAGGAAGTAGTCGATGATGGCGGATGCGTTGGATAAGACCGTGTACCAGGGGTCCTTTTGGTCTATGTAGTGGGGGAGGGTATCCAGAAGCCGCTCATAGTTTGTCGTCTTGTCCTTGCTTTTTTCTACAGGAATGAACATAGCCTTCACCTCACCCGAATGATATAAAAAAAGCGGTGAAAATGCAATGGATATGATACAATGGATATGTTTACGAGGTGATTCGGCATGCCAGAGAGAATACTGGTCCGTTATGGCGATCTGGTGCTCAAAGGGAGAAACAAGAAACAGTTCATCCGGACAGCCATCCAAAGAGTGAAAGAAAAAATGAGCAGCCCCAAGGTCACGGTCGAGAACGACCATGACCGGCTCTATGTCGTCCTGCACGGTGAGGACCATGAGCGCGTCATCCGCGATCTTAACTTTGTGGCCGGTCTGGCAAGCTATTCGCTCGTGGAGAGGTCGGGGAAAGACCTCGATGCTATCAAGAAGACCGCACAAAAAGTCGTCGACGCCCGTGTCGAACGCCCGACGACTTTCAAGGTCGAAGCCAAGCGATCAGATAAAAGCTATCCGCTGAACTCCATCGAGCTCGCCCAGCACGTCGCGAGGGACATCCTGCCCTCGAACCCCTATCTCAAAGCGGATGTGCACGACCCCGAGCTCACGCTGCATGTCGAGATACGTCATGATGCGGCCTATCTTTTCGCGGATAAGATTCCGGGGATCGGCGGATTCCCCGTCGGCACCATGGGGAAGGGACTTGCAATGATCTCCGGAGGGATCGATTCCCCCGTGGCGGCGTTCCTCGCGATGAAAAAGGGAATCGACCTTGAACTCATCCATTTCGAATCGACGCCTCTGACCCCTGTCGAATCCGCTCAGAAGACCATCGACATCTCGCAGAAGCTCTCCCGTTATGCCAAGGAGAACACCATCACCCTCCATATGGTGCCGTTTCTAGATATGCACAGGACGATACTCGACCTGGTGCCGACACCGTACCACATCACCATCATGAGACGCATGATGGTCCGCATCGCCTCGAGATATGCCGAAGCGAGGCACTATCCCGTCCTGATCAACGGTGAGTCCATCGGACAGGTCGCGAGCCAGACGCTCCCGAGCATGCTGCTTTCGGACCAGGTGGCCTCTCCGGCCGTCATCCGTCCGCTCGCGACGTATGATAAGAAGGATATCGTCGCCCTCTCTGAGGCGATCGGCACTTATGAGATATCCATCCGCCCTTTCGAGGACTGCTGTCAGGTCTATGTGCCTAAGAGCCCGGCTACGAAGCCGAGGGACTATATCGCCGGACGCTACGAGAACCTCTTCGATCATCAGGCCCTGGTTGACGCGGCGCTACAAGGCATCAGGACGCTGACCGTCACACCCGAGGATGCCCCCTGTCTTCCTGATAAGGGGTTCAGTGTCGCAGAAGCGCTGGGTGAGGACGATGCCTGAATACATCACATCCACTCAGAACGCCCGAATCAAGGCCGCAGCGAAGCTCAGACATAAAAAACACCGCCGCCAGCAGAAAAGGATGCTGATCGAGGGGTCGCACCTCATAGAGGAAGCCCAGAAAGCGTCCCTTCTCGAACAAGTCTTTGCGCTTGAATCGCGACACCCTGAAGCGACGCTGGTCGATGAGAAAGTCATGAAGAAGCTTTCCGGCGCGTCGACGCCGCCTAAGGTCGTAGGTGTCGCGAAGTTTCCAAAGGAGCGCCCTCCCCACGAGAAGGCGTTGCTACTCGAGCATATCCAGGATCCGGGGAATGTCGGCACGCTGCTCCGTTCGGCGCTTGCATTCGACTTTCGCACCGTCGTGCTTGACGAATGCGCCGACCCTTACAGCCCCAAGGTGCTTCGCAGCACGCAGGGAGCGGTCTTTTCCCTGAACATCCTCGAGATGTCCTTGCCATCCTTCGCCGATCGTTTTCACCATCGGCTTCTCGCGGCACATTCGAAAGAGGGGGGCAGCGTCGCTTGTGAACCCCCGATGGCTCTTGTTCTTGGGAATGAAGGCAGCGGGCTTTCTAAAAGGGCGCTCGACCTCTCGGATGATTATGTCCATATTCCCATAGAGAACATCGATTCATTGAATGTCGCCATCGCCGGAAGTATCCTGATGCATCGTTTTTATCGGCCCGCCTCTCATGATGTTTGAGGCTTGCACTTTCACCGGGGCTATGCTAGAATATCATTGACATATGGGTGAGAGGAGTGGGTCAAATCCCACTCTTTTTATGCCTAGGGAGGTTTCGTTATGGATGCGTTGAAGGAAAAGATCCGCAAGGAAGTCGAACGGCTCGGTTTCTATCTGTATGACCTCACTCTCGCGCCGAGGCGCGGGGAGAAGGTGCTCAGCGTGAAGATCGACCACGAGGATCCTGTCTCCATTGATGACTGCGTCCGCGTGTCCGAGCATCTCTCGGCCTTCCTCGACGATGTCGACCCCATAGAGAGCGCTTATGTCCTCGAAGTCACTTCCGCAGGGGCGGAACATACGCTCCGGGACTTTGAAGAAATGCACAGAGCCCGAGGACGCTTTGTCTATGTCAAGACGCCCGATACTGAGGTACGGGGGCATCTCCGGCGTGTCAGCGAGACTTCTGTGGATGTCGAGGACAAGCAGGGGAAGCTGCAGACCGTTTTCGTCACCGATATCGAGAAGATTCGACTAGCGATAGATTTTTAGGAGGAATACCATGCAAAGCAAGGAGTTTTTCGAGGCCCTTGATGCTCTAGTAAGGGAGAGAGGGCTGGAAAAGGACAAAGTGTACGCTATCTTGGAACACGGACTGCTCAACGCCTACAAGAAAGAATTTGAAAACCGGGAGAATGTCCGCGTGGTCTTCGACGAGGACAAGGATCGCATCGATGTCTTTGAAGACTACAAGGTCGTCGAAGAACCGGAAGCATCGGGTGAAATAGCCCTTGAAGAGGCGAAGAAAGAGAAGAAACGCATCAGTCTCGGCGATACGTTTTCGAGAAACGTGACCCCGAAGAACTTCGGGCGCAATGCCGCAATGAGTGCCAAGCAGATTCTCAAGCAAGGCCTCAAGCAGCTCGAGCGGGAGAAAGTCTACGATGTATTCAAGGACAAGGAGAACGAGATGGTCACTGCCGAGATCATAACCATCTCGCGCGAGAAGGATTTTGTCACTCTCGATCTCGGTCATGATCTCCTTACGAGCCTTCCCAGGAAGGAATTCCTCGAAACCGACACGGTCCGTGTCGGCGCGAAGATAAAAGTATACATCACCAAGGTCGAGATGACTCCGAAGGGGCCGAAAGTCTATGTTTCAAGGACCGATAGAAACCTGGTCAAGCGCTTGATCGAACAGAACGTCCCGGAGATCATGGATGGCACTGTGGAGATCATGGGACTGGCCCGCGACGCCGGCCGCCGCAGCAAGATCGCTGTATATTCCCATGATGACAATGTCGACCCTGTCGGTGCATGCCTGGGGCGCGGAAGCCGCAGGAAACAGGATGTCGAGGACCAGCTGCAGGGCGAGAAGATCAGTTTCTACCGCTGGTCGGACAATCCCGATGAGCTGATCGCCAATGCGCTGGCGCCGGCGCGTATCATAGCCATCAACACCGACCGAAAGGAGAAGACCGCCGTTGTAATCGTCAATGACGATGATTTTACGGGCGCCATCGGCTCCAAGGGTCAGAATGTACGTCTTGCCGCCCAGTCGAGCGGATGGAAGATCGATATAAAATCCGTCACCCAGGCGGATGAGGAGGGCATCCACTACACTCCTTTGCATGAAAAGGTTGAAGAGGAGGAAGAAGATGCCGAAGAAGCGTAGGAAGATTCCCTTGAGGACTTGCGTCGTCACCCGCGAGCGTCATCCGAAAGGCGATATGCTCCGGATTGTCAGAAACAAGGAAGGCGACATCTTCCCTGACCCCTCCGGCAAGGCCCACGGTCGCGGAGCCTATATCAAGAAGGACCGGGAGACTCTGGAGAAAGCGAAGAAGAACCGCGCACTGGATAGAGCCTTTTCAGTAAAGGTCCCGGACGAGGTCTATGAGCGCATCGAAGCGCACCTCGATGCCTGATCCGCTCACGCTGCTCGGTTTCGCACGCCGAAAGGGTGTCGTCCATTTCGGAAGCGATGCCGTGCTCTCTTTGATCAAAACGAAGAGTGATGTGTGTGTGTTCCTAGCAAGCGACGCCGGTGCGAATCTCACGAAAAAAATGCACGATAAAACCAATACATACCGGGCGACGCTCATCGATGACTACACCAGCGATGCATTGAGTCGCTCGACGGGCAACCCCCATACAAAAGTCTGCGCGATCGCCGATTCTATGTTCACAGACCCTCTGCGACGCATGCAGTAGAAAGAGGTGTTTTCATGGCAAGAAAAAAACGGAATAACCAACGCAGAAACACGCGTAGAAAACAGAATACGTCAAGCCAGCGCCAAGCGCCGCGCAAAAAGCGGCAGAAAATCAAAGAAGGGCCGGTCACCTTCACTCAGGACATGACTGTCGCCGATCTCGCCCAGCAGATCGGCGTGGGTGTCAATGATATCATCAAGAAGGCCATGGCGCTCGGTATCATGGCGACTCAGAATCAGTCCCTCGACAAAGAGACTGTCGAGCTGATCGCCCTTGAGTACGACAAGAACGTGGAAGAGGACAAGACAGTCGACCCTGTCAATTTCGACGTCTTCGAACAGGAGGACGATGAAGCGAACCTCGAGATACGCCCTCCTGTCGTCACAGTCATGGGGCATGTCGACCACGGAAAGACGACGCTTCTCGATACCATCCGTAATGCGAGGGTCGTTGCCGGCGAGGCCGGCGGCATCACCCAGCACATCGGTGCTTATCGCTATATGAGCGAGGCCGGCACCATTACGTTCATCGACACCCCGGGACACGCGGCTTTCACGGAGATGCGTGCGCGCGGCGCCTCCATCACTGATATCGCCGTGCTTGTCATCGCCGCCGACGATGGTGTCATGCCGCAGACCAGGGAAGCGATCGATCACGCCAAGGCCGCCGGATGTCCTATCATCGTCGCATTGAACAAGATGGACATGCCCGGCGCCAACCCTGAAAGGATCAAACAGGAGCTCACGGAGTTCGAACTCCTTCCCGAGGACTGGGGCGGGGACACCATATTTGTCGAGATGTCCGCGCTGAACGGAGAAGGCGTGGATGAGCTTCTCGAGATGCTGCTCCTCACCGCCGAGGTGGAGGAGTTCAAGGCCAACCCGAACCGCGAGGCCTCGGGGACAGTCGTCGAAAGCGAACTTGATAAAGGCAAGGGCCCGGTCGCGACGCTTCTCGTTCGTAACGGAACCCTCAAGACCGGGGATACGCTCGTTGTCGGCGGCACTCATGGCCGCGTGCGGGCGATGACTGATGACTTCGGCCGCCAGGTCAGTAACGCGGCGCCTTCACAGCCGGTAGAGGTCATCGGTCTCAATGACGTACCGGAGGCCGGCGATCCGTTCAAAGTCTTCGATGATGAGAAAGAAGCGCGTCGCATCGCTAAAGAACGTGCTTATCAGATCGTCAAGGAAGACAGGGGCGATAAGGCCCTCTCTCTTGAGGAGATGTTCAAGAGCATGGGGGAAAAGGACCGTAAGGAACTGCGCGTCATCATAAAAGGTGATACGCACGGATCTATCGGGGCGCTTCGATCTTCGCTTCAGAATATTGAAGTCGAAGGCGCTGACATCGATGTGATCCGTGCCAGCGTAGGTACGATCACGGAGACAGATGTCACCCTCGCTGTCGCATCGAGCGCGGTCATTCTCGGTTTCAATGTCCGCCCGTCCGCCTCAGTGCGGGATGTCGCGCGAGAGAAAGGTGTCGACATCCGGCTCTACACAGTCATATACAAGGCTCTTGAAGATATCGAGAACGCCCTCAGGGGACTGCTTGACCCCGAGTACGAGGAAGTCGTCATCGGTCAGGCGGAAGTCAGAGAGACCTTCAAGATCTCCAAGCTCGGCACTGTCGCGGGATGCTACGTGACGGACGGCACCATCAAGCGCGACTCCAATGTCCGGGTCCTTAGGGACGGCGTCGTCGTCTATGAAGGCTCCCTCGCAAGCCTCAAGCGCTTCAAGGACGATGCCAAGGAGGTCAGCCAGGGGTATGAATGCGGCATCATGGTCGACAATTTCAACGATATCAAGATCGGTGATACAATAGAAGCATCCGTGATGAGGGAGGTTAAAATCTAATGGCGAACATCAAACGTCTGGAATCCGATCTCCACCACGCACTTACCGAGATCCTCCGGGAAGAGATGAAAGACCCCGACATCGGGTTCATCACTATCTCCGATGTCGATCTGACGAACGACCTTTCCTATCTTACCATCCACTACACCGTCTTTGAGGATGCCGGCACCAAGCGGGAGACCGCTCAGAAAGCGCTCGAGCGTTCGCATTCCTTCATCCGGACTGCGCTCGCGCAGCGCGTCGACATCCGCAAGATGCCCCAGCTCAGATTCCGTTATGATGAGTCCCTCGAACGTTCCGAACGCATCAGGGAGGGCCTCAAAAAAGTCATGAACGACGAATAAAAGCGATGACCATCGCTTTTATTCTTTTAAGAAGAAGGCGATACCATGCTCAAGGAGAAACTGAAACAAGTCCCTAAAAAACCGGGGTCCTATCAGATGAAGGACCACCGCGGCAAGGTCATCTACGTCGGCAAGGCGAAGAGCCTCAGAAACCGTCTTTTGAGCTATTTCACAGGCTCCCACGACTACAAGACGACGAAGATGCTCTCGCATGTCGATGATTTCGATTATATCGTCACGCATACGGAACTTGAAGCGCTCATCCTCGAACTCGACCTGATCAAGAAACATCAGCCGCGCTACAATGTGCTCCTCACCGATGACAAGTCCTACCCCTATATAGAGATGACAAACGAGAAACACCCCAAGCTCATCGTCACCCGGCGGGTCAAGAAGAAGAACCGCCACCGCTTGTTCGGACCCTATCCGAATGTAAAAGCCGCACGTGATACCTTGCGGCTCCTCAACAAGCTCTATCCGCTCAGGAAGTGCCAGAGGCTTCCCGATGAGCCCTGTCTCTACTATCATCTCGGCCAGTGCCTCGGCCCTTGCATAAAACACGTCGAACAGACAACCTACCGTGAGATCGAGAAGAAGATCCGACGGTTTCTCAAAGGGCACACCAAGCCCGTCATCGATGACCTTGAAGAGAAGATGCACGCCGCGAGCGACAATCTCGAGTTTGAACGCGCCCAGGAATACAAGGAGACCATCGATGCCATCAAGACGACCACGCAGACGAAACAGGCCGTGCATTTCAATGATTCAGTGAGCCGGGATATCATCGGCATCGCCACCGACGCATCCTACGTCGCGCTCTCCCTCGTCTTTGTGCGGCACGGCCGCATTACAGCGAAGGACGACCGCATCATGGCTTATCACGGCGATCCCATCGATGCAGTGAGGGATTATCTAGGCCAGTTCTATACGACCTATCCGATTCCTCGCGAGATTTTCATAAACGCCGGCGAGTCAATCAAAGAGCTGCAGTCCTTGTTCGAGGCTGATATCAAGACACCCAGCCGGGGTGTGAAGAAGAAACTCCTCGACCTCGCTGTCGTCAACGCCGGGGAGACACTGAAGAACGAGCGCCAAAAGGCCGAACAAGCCGAGAAGAAGACATTCGGCGTTCTCGAGGAGCTCGCCGAGACGCTCGAGATCGACGTGCCGTATCGCATCGAGGCCTTTGACAACGCGCATCTTTTCGGTTCGAACGCGGTGAGCGCCGTCGTGGTGTTCGAGAACGGCCGACCGAGCAAGCACGAGTATCGTAAGTTCAAGCTCGAAGGGGAAAGCGACGTAGAACAGATGAAAGAGGTCATCTATCGCCGCTACCGCCGGCTGCTTTTAGAGGACGCCGCCCTTCCGGACCTTGTCCTCGTCGACGGCGGCATCCAGCAGATGAACGCTGCGAGAAAAGTGCTGGATGCGCTTGAGGTCAGTGTTCCGCTCGCCGGGCTTGTCAAAGGCGAGGACCATCGGACATCGCATCTGATCGATGAGAATCACGGCATCATCGAGCTCGAGAAGCAGAGCCGCCTCTTCCATTTCCTCACCTCCATCCAGGAGGAGGCTCATCGCTTCGCGACGACGTTCCACCGCAATCTACGTGAAAAAGGCGTCTTCGAAAGCGTCCTCGACGATATCGAGGGCGTCGGACCGGTGAGGAAGAAGAAGCTCCTCAGAACGTTCAGGACTATAGAGAACATCTATGAAGCGCCTGATGAAGAGCTCCGGGAGCTCGGAATTCCCAAGACGACCATCGATGCCATCAAGGCGCATCTGGACAAAACCCTGCAAAGGTGATTGCATGCATTACGGAAGAATCCATACGGTCGATGAGAAAAGCCGCACAATAACATTCACCCATAAGGGCCGGCGACGGCGGTATTATTTTCAACGCGCTATGTATCAGCGTTTCTCTCCCTTCCTGCGTCCGGGGAATTTTATCGCCCTGCTTGCAAAGGCGCCGAGGCGGCGCCGCGGGAGACTCCAATGGCCCATCAAGGATGTCTACCGCATCGAGCAGCCGGGGAGGCGTCCGCGGACCCTCTATTCACAGCGCCGCATGCGATGTGAACTCGCACGCTTTGTCAACAGTCTCGGCGTCAAGCTCTTCCTCGATCTGGAGATGAGCATGCATCCCTATCGCAAGGATGATGATTTCATCCAGGAGATCATCCAGGCGGGATACATCCTCGAGGATGCCACAGGGAAGGTCGTCCAGACCTACAGCCGTTATATAAGACCTACGCGTCATGAGAAGGTCAGCCTCCGCACCAAGAAATTCCTGGGCGTCTCCCAGGACGATGTCGATGAGGGCATCGATTTTTCAGAATTCTACGAACATTTCAAGGAAGTGCTCGCCACCTACCGCCCCGCAGTCATCGTATGGGGCCGCAACGACAGCCTTTCACTGAAAGAGGCCTATGAGATCAATGACGTGCTCTCGCTGGATGATGCGACGCGCTTCGTCGACCTGCTTTCACTGCATAAGAACTATCTCCGCCGGAAAAATGACATAGGTCTTTTCAAGGCCTACAAGGCGTACGGTTACGAAAAGGAGAACCAACTGCATGATGCGCTCGAGGATGCGCGCATGACACGGGCCGTGTTCTATGGTTTCCAAGCGCTTGTAAACGCTAACGAGACGCTGAATATCTAAAACCCCGACGGGAGGGGATTTTGTGAAGGAAAGACTTTCCGAACGCCACAAGAACACTTTCAACCGGGTGCCGGCATCTCAGTTCTATGCACCGATTCCCGTAAATCTTCTCGGAGACTACTGCGACTATGGCGGAGGGACGACGCTCACCTTGAACACTTCGCTCGGCGTCTACGCGGCGGTCAGTGTGAGGGATGATTTCACGACTGTGTTCGATATGTCCCTTTTCGGAAAGGAAGCGTCGGCGACGATCGACATGCGGCATTTGAACATCACCCATGAGAACTCTCTTTATAATGTCTTCGCCGCTTTCCTGAGTAAATGCCAGTACGAGGGGCATACCATGGAGAACGGGCTCAACATAACGTTCATGACCTCCCTCGCCGAGGAGATGAACGTCTTCATCGCGCCCACGCTCTTATCGCTTTTTGCGGAGATTGTGGATGTTTCAAACGACTTCCGGTTGTCCCGGGAAAAGAAGGTGCGCTACAGCCTGCATGCCAGGGACGCCGTCCTGGGGCATAAGACGACTGTCTCCCCGCTTTATGCGGCCTTCTTCGGAACGGAAGGGAGCGTGCTTTCCATCGACACCAAGCGGCTTGAAGGTACGCCGTTTTCTCTTGAAGATATGGACGTGGCGCTCTGGATGTTCGTCGTCAAGCAGCCCGCTTTCGCTGTCGACCCGGAACTCTCTTCGCATATAAGGGCTTTTTCCAAGGCGCTTGATGCCATCCGGGAATATAGGGAGATCGAGGCGCTCTGCGACCTGGATGTGGCGACATTCACAGATTACAAGCGGTTCATATCGTCCCGGAAGGCTTTGATGCACGCCGAGCATGTCGTTTTTGAAAACGACAGGGTCGCACAAGGCATCGAATCGATCAAGGACAGGGAGCCTGTGATCCTCGGAGACCTCATGGACCAGTCCCACCATTCGCAGCACCATCTTCTCGATGCGACGAACAGCTTCCAGGAGACGCTGGTGAAAATGGCTGTCGAGACCGGCGCTCTCGGTGCGAAACGGAGTTTCTTCTCCTCGACGCCGGTCGTTCTCGCTCTATTTGACGAGGCGCTTGATGCGGAGTCTTTCAAATACCGTTTCCATATCCGCATGTCCAAGCATATGGAGGCGTTCCGGATTGTTCCCGACGGTCCGATCCGCCACCTGTGACGCTTTCATCCCACCCCCGTTCGTCGGGGGTTTTTTAATGCGTCCCACACCAGATGTTGATCATGATATGCTTTAATGGAGATAGGTGGTTCGTATGATTATTCACTGGATTAAAGCGAGCAGGCTGCCCGCGCATATGTTCATATTCCCGCCCTTGATCCTCGGGCATGCGCTGTATGCGCATGCCTTCGGAGGACTGGATGCGCTGCAGGTCGTCCTTGTGCATGTTGCGGGGCTTTCGCTGCATTTATTCATCGTGTATGCCAATGATGTCGCTGATTATTGGAGTGATAAACAGAATGACGCCCCCACGGCGTTCACAGGGGGATCGAGGGTGCTGATCGAGGAGCGGCTCACGAGACGCGCGCTTTTCTCAGGCGCGATCGTGATGGCTTTTGTGACGATCGCCCTCGCTTCGCTCCTCTCTTTCCGCATTGGTAGCGCGTGGCCGATCATTTTCGCGGTGTCCGGGATTCTTTTGCTTCAGGCGTATAGTTTCTCCCCCATAAAGCTCTCCTATCGGGGGTTCGGCGAGAGTCTGCAGATGGTCGGGGTCGGCATCGTCTTGCCGCTTTTCGCTTTCTTTTCACAAGGAGGCGTCTTCGCAACACTACCATGGGCGCCCGTTCTTGTCCTTCTGCCGGCGCAGCTTGCGCTGGCTGTCTCTACCGCGCTCCCTGACGCTCCGGCGGATAGAAGGACCGGCAAGCGCACGTCGGTCGTGCTGTTCGGGGTGAGAAGCGCGGGATGGCTGGTGGTGGGCCTGCTGGGTGTCTCCCTCATCGTCTTGAATGTTGTCCTACCTGTGCCCATCACCGTCAATGCGCTCATCATCGCTGTCGTCTTAAGCGTTGTGCTCCTCAGGTCGAGTTCCTTGTTCAGACATCGGCTTGTGACCTTCGTGGGCACTGCCATCGTGGCTGTGACTGTCCAGGTGCTCGCCGCATCCTGGGTTCTCTGGCAGATGCCCGCTTAGTATTCACCATCAACATAAGACACCCCCTTCGCAATGGAAGGGGGTGTCTTTTTAGCGTATGCAGGTGTTCAGACGGTGACGATGACCGGGAGAATCATGGGGTTGCGTTCTGTCTTGTTGTAGATGTAGCGGTTGAGAATCCGGATGATTTCCTTTTTCAGCGAGTGGATGTGGAGTTTGTTCTCCTTCTTGAGCAGATTGTCGACATGCTGGTCGACCATATGACTGATCTCCTTGGTGAGGGCGGTGTGGTCCTTCATGTAGACGAAGCCCCTGGAGACGATGACGCTCTTGCCGATCGTCCGGTTCTTCTCCTCGTCGATGGTGACGATCGCCGATAGAAGGCCGTCCTCGCTCAGAATCTTTCTGTCCTTCAGGACGATGTTGCCGATGTCGCCGATGCCCTTGCCGTCTATGAAGACGCTCGAGGCCTCTACATTGCCTGCGATGCGGGCCTTGTTGTTGCTGATGGCGAGGACATCGCCGTTGTCGAGGACGAATTCGTTGCCTTTCTTCACTCCGGTGGATAGCGCGGTCTCCGCATGTTTCTTGAGCATGCGGTGCTCCCCGTGTACAGGCATGAAGAAACAGGGCTTGATGAGCTTGAGCATGAGTTTCAGCTCCTCGGAACCGGCGTGGCCGCTGGTGTGGGTGTCTGTGAGCGGCGAGTGCGTGATGACGTTCGCGCCCTGACGGAAGAGCTGATTGATGGTCTTGTTGATGCTCGGTTGATTGCCGGGGATGGGGCTCGAGGAGAATATGACGGTGTCCCCGGGCTGTATCTTGATCTGCTTGTGTGTGCGGTTGGCGATGCGGGAGAGGGCGGCGAACGGTTCGCCCTGCGACCCTGTGGAGAGGATGGTGATCTCATGGGGCTTGAAATACTTGAGGGCCTTGGCGCTGACGAAGGTGCCGTGGGGCGCCTTGATATAGCCCATCTCCGTGCCCACTTCGATGGTGCGTTCCATGCTGCGGCCGAAGACCGCGATCTTACGGTCGGTGGCGATCGACGCCTCGACGATTTGCTGGACGCGGTGGATATTGGAAGCGAATGTCGCTACGACAGCGCGCCCCTTGATGCGGGAGAAGATGTCCCTGATGTTTTCGCTGATCGTGGTCTCGCTCTTGGTGAAGGTTTCAATCTCGGCATTGGTGGAGTCGCTGAGTAGTAGTTTGACGCCTTCATTGCCGAGCCTCGCCATCTTTGCGTAATCGGCGTCCGGCCCTGTGGGCGTGAAGTCGAAGGTGAAATCGCTGGTATGGACGATCTTGCCTTGCGGGGTACTCACGACGATGCCGTAGGAATCCGGGATGGAGTGGTTGGTACGGAAAAAGCCTACTTTCAGATGCTTGAAGCGGATCCTGTCGTTTTCAAAGAATTCGAGGAGGTTGTAGTGAACCCCCCTGTGTTCCTGCATCTTGTTCTTGATCAGGCCGACGGCGATGCCGCTGGCGTAGATCTTCGGGATCTTGATCTCCCGGAGGAGCCACGGGATGCCTCCGATGTGGTCCTCGTGTCCGTGTGTGATGAAAAGCGCCTTGATTTTGTGCTCGTTCTGCTTTAGATATGTGTAATCGGGGATGACATAGTCTATGCCGAGCAGATGGTCGTCAGGAAACATGATGCCGGCATCAATGATGATGATCTCATTCTGATACTCCACGCAGTACATGTTCTTGCCTACTTCACCAAGACCGCCTAATGCAAACACACCGACTTCGTGTTTTTTCAAAAGGTTTTGCATTATCGAGTCCTCCTATGTTTGTTTCTAATCACCCCATTATAGCTTATTTTTCGCTATAAACCAAAGGATTTGTGTTATAATTTGCATGAAGGTGATGAAAGTGAAAACACGAAAGATTATTTTTTTTGACATTGACGATACCCTCTATGATGCCACTAACAGGATTGTTCCGGCCTCCACGGTAGCGGCGCTGGATGCGCTGTCCTCCAGGGAGGATGTGCTGCTGGCGATCGCTACAGGGCGCGGCCCCTATATGCTGGGTGTGATTGAACCCATAAGGCGGTATTTCGATGTGCTGGTGACGCTCAACGGCCGGTTGATCTATCACGGGGATGCGTGCCTGCACGATGATCCTATGCCCGAGGCGGATGTGAGAGGCATCAAGAGACTCTTTGAACAATCAAACCTGCTGTATGGCATGCTGGGGAAATACAGTCATGGAATCAATGCGATGAACGACTACATCGCTTCCCGTTTTGATGCGAAGAGTCTTCCTCTGCCGGAACTGGACCCGGACCTTCACAAGCGCATGCCAATCTATCAGCTCTGGGCGTTCACTTCTTCGGAACCGTCGATCGATGTCCCGGAAGGTTATAGGGTCGTCCCCTGGTTCGAGGAAGGATTCGATGTGCTCCATGCGAAGAAGAACAAGGAGGACGGCATAGGCCGTGTGCTTCAGGCGTTTGATATCCCGCTCAGTCGGGCCTACGCCTTCGGCGACGGCAACAACGACTGCGAGATGCTCGGTAGGGTGCCGCATTCCGTGGCTATGGGCAATGCCGCTGTAGCGGCCAAGGAACGAGCCTCCCATGTGACAGCGAGGGTCGATGAGGACGGTATCCGTAAAGGCCTTGAACATCTGGGGTTTTTGTAGGAGGATTGCATGTACGTAGAAGTATTGGTGGATCTCCCGCACCAAGCGCTCGACCGCGTCTTTGATTATAAGGTGCCAAAAGCGCTCCGTGCGTATATTTCAAAGGGGCAGCGTGTCGAAGTGCCTTTTCAGACCCGCACGAGAAGCGGTTTCGTGCTCGCCCTCAAGAAAGAGAGCGAAGTAAAGGGTGTCAAGCCGTTGAAGGGCATCCTCGACGACCCCCCCTTTTTCGATGAAGAGCGCCTTGCCCTCTCCGAATCGCTCAGCCATGAACATGTCTACCCCCATGTCGCCTATCTGCATGCGATGCTTCCGCGGGCGCTCTCTGTGCGCTATAAGCGGGTGTTCCGACTCAAGGATGCGTCGCGCCTCGACGAGTCACTCTCTTCCCTGTTCGAAACGGGGAAGGCGGTGCCTGCGGAAAAGCTCTCCGATCATATGCCGCAGGTGAGGCGTGCGGTGAAGGAAGGCGCGCTCGAGGAGTCCGTGCGGCTCTCGCAGGCGGAGCGAGCGAGGATGGTCGAGTTTGTCCGCTTTCTGAGGGAGCCCTCTTCACCACTCGGTCAGAAGCAGAAGGCATTGCTTGAATTGTTGAAGTCGGTCGATGGCCCCATGGAGAAAGCAAGGCTTCTGAAGGAGGTCGGCGCAGCACGCGCAAGCTTGAATCGTCTTGAAGAGAGAGGATTGATTGAAATCTTCTCGAGGGAGACCTACCGGGAACAGCGCATGCTCTATGCACTCGAGGACAAGGATGTAACCCTCAATGACGAACAGCGCGAAGCGTATCTTGCGGTTGAGCGTACATTGGGGACACATGGCGCATTCTTGCTGCATGGTGTCGCTTCAAGCGGCAAGACGGAGATCTATATAAAATTGAGTGAAGCGGCGCTTCAAAGAGGCGAGACCGCTCTGGTGCTCCTTCCTGAGATCTCTCTCACTCCGAAGATCACCGCCCGCTTCAAAGCCCGTTTCCCCAATCGTGTGGCTGTCTATCACAGCGGGTTGAGCGCCGGCGAACAATATGATGAATGGCGGAAGATATTCCGTGGCGAGGCCGACGTCGTCATCGGTGCGAGAAGCGCTGTCTTCGCACCGTTAAGGGACATCGGATTCATCGCCATCGACGAGGAACAGAGCGATAGTTATATACAGGAGGATGCACCGGCTTATGATGCCAGGGCGGTTGCTCGAAGACGGGCGTCTTATCATGATGCACCCTTGGTCCTCGGCAGCGCGACCCCTTCGATTGTATCCTATTACAAGGCGAGGGAGGGGAAGTACAAGCTTCTGACGCTCAAGCAGCGTGCGTTGAAAAGCGTCTCCCCCCGTATCGATATCGTGGACATGAAGGCCGCGTTTCACTCCGGCAACCGATCCATGTTCTCCGAGACTCTCAGAAAAGGCATTGAATCCCGACTTTCCAACCATGAACAGACGCTCATCCTCATGAACCGCCGGGGGCATGCGCGGTTCGTGCTGTGCCGTCAGTGCGGTCATGTGGAGAAATGCGAGGATTGCGATATCAGTCTGACATTCCACAAGCATACCTCCCGCCTCATGTGCCATCACTGCGGGAAGAAGCGTGCGGTCCCAAAACAGTGTCCTTCCTGCGGCAGCCCGCACATCCGTTATATGGGGGCTGGAAGCGAGAGGGTGGAAGAAGCGCTCCGTGAAACATTTCCTCAAGCGAACATCGTTCGCATGGATAAGGACACCACCGGTAGGAAACAGGCTCATGAGAAGCTGCTGCATCAGTTCGAGAGGGAAGGGGATATCCTCATCGGCACCCAGATGATCGCCAAGGGACTGGATTTCGATAATGTCACGCTCGTAGGCGTGCTTTCCGCGGACATGGCGCTCCATGTGCCGGATTTCTATGCCCAGAGTGAAACGTTCTCGCTTCTCATGCAGATAGCTGGCAGAAGCGGTAGGCGCAGTACGCGCGGAGATGTTGTCATCCAGACCTATCAGAAGGACCATCCAGTCTTTCAAGCAGTCGCCGAGGGTGACTACGAAGCCTTTTATGAGCGCGAGATAGATTTCAGACGCCAGACCAATGTCGAGCCTTTCAAGAATCTCACCCAGCTTCTTGTGCTACACGAACATTCAGCCTATGCGCATCAGCTCGCCCTCAAGGCGCGCCGTTTCCTTCAGAAACGCCTCTACAAGCCTTTAGGGCCTACGCGTCCCACATTCCCCCACCAACACGGCATGCATCGCCAGCAGCTTATTCTCAGACATGATGGTGAAGCGGAGGTTTATAAGGCGCTGAACGAACTGAGCGGGCTTTTCGATATGCGCACATCCAAACTCGTTGTCAATCATTACCCCAGGGTCTTTTGACTGTCGAACGGACCATGATATCAAACGATGTGAACTTGGAGAATTCCAGGAGGTATGAAGATGAAGATTCTATTCGCAGGCACATCCGACTTCAGCGTGCCGTTCCTTGAAGCATTGCACGCCCATTACAATATAAAAGCCGTCCTCACGCTGCCGGACAGGCAGCGCGGCCGGCGACGCAGACCGCGTCCGACTCCGGTGAAAGAGAAGGCCGTCACCCTCGGTCTTGATGTCTGGCAGCCCGAGAAGCTTGATGCGCTCCATGAAACAATCAAGGCGCATGATATCGACCTGCTGATCACAGTCGCCTATGGAAAAAAAGTGCCCAGCCCCATGCTCGAGGCACCGCGCAAGGCGCCGGTCAATGTGCATGCCAGCCTGCTCCCCGCGTTGCGCGGGGCGGCGCCCATCACCCGGGCCGTTGAATACGGATATGAGACAACCGGTGTCTCGATCATGCACATGGTGGACCGCATGGATGCCGGGCCAGTCTATGCAAGTTCCGAAGTCTCTCTCGCTTGTGATGAAACGAAAGGGACATTGAGTGAGAAACTCATCCGCGCCGGAACCGCGCTGCTCGTAGAGACACTGCCGCGGATAGCTTCCGGCGAGATCGAGCCCGAACCGCAAACTGAAGGCGAGGCGACCTATGCCCCCAAGGTTGGGAAGGAAGAGGCAAGGCTCTCCTTCGATATGGCCGCCACAAAGATCCACCGGAAGATCCGTGCTTTCAACCCCTCTCCGGGTGCGTTCACCACGCTCGATGGCAGGAAACTGAAGGTCTTCTCGGCCAGTCCTTTAGAAACGAGGAGCGATGCGACCCCTGGTACAGTGGTCCATGTTGATAAGCATCACGCCGTTGTCAAGGCCAAAGTGGGTGCGCTCAGCCTGAAGCGTGTGCAGCTCGAGTCAAAGAAGGCGATGGACATCACGTCTTTTCTGAATGGTGCCGGAAGGACTCTCTTGAAAGAAGGTATCAGACTTGAGTGATGCCCTGTTCACGTTTTCATTTCTTTTAAAAAGTGCTATAATGAGTAAATAACTGTTGAAGGAGTTTTTCAGATGGAAAAGCGCAGATTGTTCAGTCGAGACGAGATGTTGAGGATGAACATCGAAACATTGAAGGAACGAGGCGTGTCGGTGGATGATATCGCCGGCGTCGCCTATGCACAGCAATCGAAATGGACCGTTGAGGTCTCCCGGCAGGACTGCATCGAATCCGTGGAGAAGATTCTCTCGTTGCGGGATACGTTCCATATTCTCCAGCTCGGTGCTGAAATCGACCGCCTGACAGAGGAGAACCGTATCAGGCAGCCGCTCAGGGAGATACTGCACACTGATCTGGGCCTCTTCGGTATCGATGAACTGTTCGGTCTTGAACTCGCAGGTCTTTTCGGCACCATCGGCAAGACGAATTTCGGTGATATCGATGTCAACAAGCCTGCGATCATCGAGACATTGAACACGCAGGGAAAAGATGACGAAAAGGTCTGCCACACCTTCCTTGACGACATTGTCGGCGCAATCGCGGCCGCCGCTTCGACGCGTGTCGCGCAGATCGCGAACGAGAATGAAGCGAGGAAAGACCCGAGATACAAGGAGATCAAGCTAGACTTCGACCTATAGGATGTGAGCGGTCATGGCGAAAAAGGATAAGGACCTTGAAGATTTTTTCAAAAAGGATAAGGACCCGGACGAACTGAAGGAATACGTCGATCACATCAAGAAAGGTGATGACCCGGTCAAAACAACGCGGTTGGACAAGATCGCCCTGTTTTTCAAGAACATCGCGGACCGCATCAAGATGTATTATTATGGCGACGGCACGAAGTCCAAACGTTCCCCCTCGAACATGAGGCGTCGCGCCCGCATCATCTACCGGAGGCTCAAGAAGAAAGCGACGGAGAAATTCCATTTTGAATCCGGTGTGGACATCCTCGATGACAAGAGTGTTCTGTATCGACGCAACCGCGTCATCAAGAACATCCTCATCGTCACCAACGTCGTCTTCTTGATCTTCACTATCGTCGGATCCCAGGACCCGAATTATATCGTCATATTCGGTTTCGGTGTGTTGATGTTCGCCATCAACACCACCCTGAAGCGCATAATCCGGGAACGTCCGAGGACGCTCCTCAAGCAACAGATGGCGATGTACATCGCGAGCGTCTATGTCCTGCTGGCGTCCATCGGTGTGTACATCAAGCTTGTCGTCGGTGTCGACCCCACGACCGAAGGCGGCGATTCCATCGCCCTTGCCGGGTACGCGCTCGTCTATTTCGCCCTGGTCGTCATCGCGCTCTATCAGGATGCGAAACTGCTCAGGTTCCTCTTCAAATGGGTGCTCGTTTTGATGACCATCGTGCATGTGCTCGTGATGTATCCGCTCTATGAATACGCGGGATCCATCGAGGAGCTCTATAATTTCCTCATCATCGACAATCCGAGCGTCACTATAGACATCCTCCTGCGCACACTTGTGCTGATTGTATTCCATATCGCACTCTTCTCATCGGTCGCCATCGGTGAAATGATGAACAACAAGCGCAAGGAGGAACTTCTCAAGCGCCGCGACATGGAATCCGACTTCAAAGCGGTCGTCGGCGATGTGTTCGATGTGATCAGTGTATTCAACCCCCGTACCGATGAAAGCCAGAAACACTCCGCCTACCGGGTCGCAGAGATGGCATCGCGCCTTGGGGATGTGCTCGGCCTCAGCCCGAATGTGTGCTCTGAGATCTACGACTACTCGAAGATCCACATCGACAAGGTCAAGGACCTCTCCATCGTCGAGTATGAGGACAAGGAAGTGCTCGATGAGAAGGACTATCAAGTCATCAGGGAGAAGACAATCCTCGGTAGCGTCATCATCAAGAGGCTTCAGCTCAACCAAAAGAGCGAGGATATCGTCCGCGCCCACTTCGAGAAGACCGCCGACAAGTCCTTCATCGAACGGATGAAGCGCATCCAGCGCACCCAGGAGGGACAGATCATCCTCCTCGCGGAGATCTACGACATCCTCAGGCAGCCACGTAACTACAAGACCTCTTTGAACCACAAGCGGGCGAAGGAGCTCCTCGAACTCGAGTTCAAGGATTACTTCGAACCCTACATCCTCGACCGCTTCCTCAAATACAGCAACGAATTCGAAAGCTACTATAAACGCTACCAACAAAAACTCGCCTGAGAGGGGTGAGGACATGCTTCCCCTTCCCTACATGGAACCCTTCATCATCCTCGCCGTTGTCATCGGTCTGATTGTCTTCCTCGTCATCAACCGCCGGAACCGCATGCTCAAGCTCTGGCAGGATGTCTCCCGGCATGAACTTCTATTCCATAAACAGCTCTTCGAGACCGCTCACGCCTATGTGGAGCGTTCGGACCTTTTCGAACAGATTGAGAACCACGATACATTGCTCAAGGTGAGCGGATTCGAGGAGGACAATCTCCGCACGCTCACGCTTGAAGAGCGTCAGGCGGTATTCAAGTCATTGCAGATGCTGTATGTGTCGATGGATGAGGAGACCATCCAGTCGGCCCCCGAACTCAAGAAGAAGTTCGAGGACTTACAGAATCTCAGGCTCAAGTACAACTCCAAAGTGCTATACTACAATCATTTCATCCTGGCGTTCCCCATGCGTATACTTTCCAAGCGGATCGGTTTCGAGGAAAAGGAATATTTCGGTTGACAATCGCCGCGAACACCTTGAATCCCTTCCTGAAACCGGATAGTTTCGATACTAATCTTTCTTGTAAAAAAATCTCCCCGGGGCCTTGAAATTTCGCGCAATAAGCGTATAATTAGAATTGAATGGTAAGCGTTTACACCCATTATGAACAAAAGGGTCGAGCCGATGGAGAAAAGAAACTGCGAAGCGGCAAAAACGAATCCGGTTATGACGTTTGCGGCGGCGGTTTTCTATCCGCTGACAAGAGGTAAGCCCAAGGATGATTTTGTCTTCAAAATTGTCCTTTTTATTGTGCCCAAGACTCGAGCAGGGAGATGGTTAGCTTGCACACAGTCGTCATAGGTGTCATCGGTGCCGATGTGCATGCCGTCGGCAACAAGATCATCGAGCATGTGCTAAAAGAACATGGATTCAATGTCGTCAACATCGGCGTGCTCAGCTCACAGGAGGATTTCATAAGCGCCGCGATCGAGACGGATGCGGATGCAATCCTTATATCCTCGCTTTACGGGCACGGCGAGATGGACTGCAAATATATGAAGGAGAACTGCGTCGAGGCCGGACTTTCACATGTCAAGCTTTACGTCGGAGGGAACATCGTCGTCGGTAAGCAGGATTTCAAGGATGTCGAACAGAGATTCAAGAAGATGGGCTTCGACCGCGTCTATCCTCCGGGGTCCGATATAGAAGAGGCGGCCAGACAGCTGAAGGAGGACTTAGAGCAATGAGTGTACACCTCCTTGTCGATTTCGGTTCGACCTATACCAAGCTGACCGCTGTTGATATGAAGAAAGAAAGGATCGTCGGGACTTCCCGGGCGATGACGACGGTCAAAACCGATGTGCTCGAAGGTTTCAACCAGGCACTTGAGAAGCTTGAGAAAGCACATCCCAGGATGGGCGAGATCACGACTGTCTCCGCTTGTTCGAGTGCGGCCGGAGGCCTCAAGATGGCTGCCATCGGGCTCGTCGAGGAGCTCACCGCCGAGGCGGCCAAGCGCGCATGTCTCGGCGCCGGTGCGCTCGTCGAGCATGTATTCAGCCATCATCTGGGCAAGAAGGAGATCAAGCAGCTGAAGCAGGCTGATATCGACATCATACTCCTCGCCGGCGGCACGGACGGCGGCAATCAGGAATGCATCCTGCACAACGCGAGAAAGCTTGCGGAAGCGAAACTGGATGTGCCGATCATCGTCGCCGGCAACAAGGATGCGGCCGATGAGATAGACGCTGTGCTCAGCGAGAAGAACATTGAATACTACATCGTCGACAACGTGATGCCGAAGCTCAAGCAGCTGCAGGTCGAAGCGGCCAAGAAGGTCATTCGTCGCATCTTCATCAACAAGATCATCGAGGGCAAGGGCATCAAGAAAGCTGAAGAGAAGACGGGCGAGATCATCATGCCGACGCCCGAGGCTGTATTGAACGCGGCGGAGCTCTTGTCGAAGGGTCATGAGGACATGGAAGGCTTTGGAGACCTCATCGTCATCGACGTCGGCGGCGCGACCACCGACGTCCACACCATCGGACAGGGGGTCCCCAAACGCGCCGAAGTCATCCTGAAGGGGCTTCAGGAACCCTTCGCCAAGCGCACCGTAGAAGGGGACCTCGGTGTCAGGCACTCCGCGAACGCACTGGTGTCCCTCGTCTCGGAGTACGAGTTTCAGAAATACTACGAGAACGGCGAGGACGAGCGTGCGGACGAAGAGATGATCGAGGATGCGGTGAAGAGACGGCAGGAGGAGGTCGACTACCTGCCCGACAGCGACGAGGAGAAAGCGTTCGACCAGGCGCTTGCGCGCATATGCGCCGATTATTCGATGAGCCGGCATGTCGGCCAGGTCGAAGTGGTCTATACGCCGCTTGGCAATATGTATTATCAGACAGGCAAGGACCTCACGGAGATCGAGTATGTCATCGGCACCGGCGGCGTCCTCATCAACGCCGAGGACCCCAAGGGCATCCTCGAGGAAGTTCAGCACAAGAGCGACAAGAAGCTTGAGCTTCGACCGCGGGATGCGGAGTATCTCATCGATGAACTCTACATCATGGCGGCGATGGGACTGCTCGCCCAGAAGGCGCCGCGACTAGCCTTGAAACTATTGAAACGTCACTTGAAATAGGGGTTTGGCATGGTAAAGAATAAGAAGATTCCTTTAGAGACGTTTTTGGAGACACGCGAAAGAGTGCTCACGCATTGGCATACGGGCTCCGACGAGGCGCTCGATTTCGAGCATGCGGTGGAGCGTTTGAAATCAGTGCCTGAAGAAAAGGATCTGGCCAAGAAGCTCAGGTGGGCGAAAGAAGAAGGGAAGACCCTTACCCAGCCGCGTGCCGGGGTTGCACTGATTGACGACCACATCGAGCTGCTGGACTATCTTTCGAAGGAAGGCGAGGCGGACCTGCTTCCGACCACCATCGATTCCTATACGCGCCAGAACCGATATTCCAACGCCGAGGATGCCATCAAGGAGTCGAAGAAGAAAAAACGTTCGCTGCTCAACGGTTTTCCGGCTGTCAATCATGGCGTCAAGGGATGCATGAAAGTCCAGGACGCCATCGACAAGCCCATCCAGGCACGGCACGGGACACCGGATGGCCGTCTGCTTTCGGAGATCATCCACGCGTCGGGATGGACCTCGAATGAAGGCGGCGGCATATCCTATAACCTCCCATACGCCAAGAGCATTTCCCTCGAGGACACCATCCGCTACTGGCAGTATGTCGACAGGCTCGTCGGCTATTACGCCGAGGCCGGCATCGAGATAAACCGTGAGCCATTCGGCCCCTTGACGGGGACGCTCGTGCCTCCGTCGATCTCTCATACGATCGCCATCATCGAGGCCCTTCTCGCCGCGGAACAGGGCGTCAAGAACATAACCGTCGGCTACGGGCAGTGCGGCAATGTCGTCCAGGACATCGCTGCGCTGGAAACGCTCGAGACCCTCACCAATTATTATCTCAAGCTCTTCGGCCACGAGGACGTCTTCGTCACGACGGTCTTTCATCAATGGATGGGGGGATTCCCCTCGGACGAATCCAAGGCCATGGGCATCATCTCGCTCGCCTCGACTGTCGCGACGCTCGGCAACGCGACGAAGATGATCACGAAGTCCCCTCATGAGTCCGCGGGCATCCCGACGAAGGAAGCCAACGCTGAAGGCCTTAAAGCTTCGAAGATCGTCACCGGACTGCTCGAAGAGCAGACCTTTGCGCATTCCAGACCCCTTGAGCGCGAGAAGGAACTCATCAAGAAAGAAGTCAACGCCCTGCTTTATGCGACATTGAATGTCGGCAAGGGCGATTTCGCCCAGGGCGTCATCGAAGCCTTCAAACAGGGAGTGCTCGACATCCCCTTCGCCCCCAGCGAACGCAACATGGGTAAAATCCTCCCAGCCCGGGACGAGGAAGGGCATATACGCATCCTTGAATTCGGCAACCTTCCCTTTGACGACCATATCAAGTCCTATCATGAGCGTGCGCTCAAAAGGCGCGCACGCAAGGAAGGCAGGGACGTTTCCTTCCAGATGACCATCGATGATATCTATGCCGTCTCCAGAGGGAAACTCGTAGGACACACACTTAAGAAGGAGCAAACAACATGAAAATCAGGAAAGCCATAGCGACACCAGGATTCACTGGATTCTATTTTGATGACCAGACCGCTATAAGGGCCGGCGCCCAGACCGACTATTTCACGTATCGCGGCGAGCCGAAGACGGAAGGTTTCAAAGCGATAAGACAAGCGGGCGAGACGTTATCGATCATGCTCGTCCTCGACAATGACATGATCGGCTACGGCGACGCCGTCGCCGTCCAGTATTCCGGAGCCTTCGGCCGCGACGAGCTCTTCAACTCCGAGAAGGAGAAGGCCTTCTTCGATGAACACCTCGCCTCGCGGCTCATAGGCCTCGATGTCAGCCGTTTCAAGGAGAACGCCGAACATTTCGATACGCTTGAGATAGATGGAAGGCCGCTCCACACCGCCATGCGCTACGGCATCACGCAGGCGCTTTTAGAGGCGAGCGCGAAAGCCAACGGCATGACGATGAGCGAGCTCATTCGCAAGGAGTACGATATCAAGGACGACAGCTACCACATGATCCCCATGTTCGCCCAGACGGGTGACGACCGCTATAACAACGTCGACAAGATGATCATGAAGGAGATCGACGTCCTGCCGCACGCTCTGATCAATAGTGTCAAGGATAAACTCGGCCCCCGGGGTGAACTCCTCGAGGAGTATGTCAAGTGGCTGCGCCACAGGATTTTCGATAAACGTCTGAATGAAGCGTATCATCCCATATTCCACATCGATGTGTACGGCACGGTGGGGATGATCTTCGATGACGATATCGGGAAAGTCTATCATTACCTGAAGGGGCTCTCCGATATCGCCTATCCATTCACTCTGCGGATCGAAGGCCCCATCGACAAGGGGAGCCAGGAAGAGACCAGGGCGGCGCTCAAGGCGCTCAAGGACCATATCGACGCCGACGAGGACTGTCATGTGGAGATTGTCGCCGATGAATGGTGCAACACGCTCTTTGATGTCAAGTCCTTCGTCGATGAGGACGCCGCGCACATGGTGCAGGTCAAGACCCCCGACCTCGGCGGCGTCAACAACACAATCGAAGCCCTCCGCTATTGTCTGAAGAAAGGCGTCGGCGCCTACAGCGGCGGCTCATGCAACGAGACGAACATCTCCGCGGAGGTGACCACCTCCATCGCGATGGCCTGCAATGCCAAGCAATGCCTCGCCAAGCCGGGCATGGGCACTGATGAAGGCATCATGATTGTGAAAAACCATATGAAGCGCACGCTTGCGCTCATAGAAAGCGGTGATTAAGATGGCGCGATCAGTCGTGAGTGGAAGCTTAGAATCGAGCGACTGTTTGATTACGCTCACTGAGGCGGGGGAGACGTCCGTGCAGGTGGACACCATCGTGCACGAGGCGTTCCAGCGTCACTTGGAGTCATTGATCAGGGAAACCTTGAAACAAAGCGGCGTCAAGAACATCAAGGTCCATTGCCAGGACCAGGGCGCTCTTGATTACACCATCAAGGCGCGTCTTGAAGCCGCGCTTGCACGTTATGAGGAGAATGATGATGGCTAGGTCGTATCTTTTCATCCCCGCCAATGTCCCCCGCATGCTTCAAAACGCCGATGTCTTTGAAGCCGACGCGCTGATCTTCGACCTCGAAGATGCAGTCTCATCCCATGAAAAAGATGAAGCGCGCGCATTGCTCGCGCGCTTTTTAGACGAACACCGTCCAGAAGGGGTCGAGCTCTATGTGCGTGTGAACAGCGACGATGACCTTGAAAAGGATTTGCGCACTATAGCGCCATATGATGTGAACATCGTGCTCCCCAAGGCCAGAAGCGCCGCTATCGGGAATCTCACCACCTTGTTCAAGCGCTTGAAAAGACGTTTCAGGGTGCTTGCGCTCATCGAGACTCCGAAAGCCTTCTTCGAACTCGATGTGATTGCCGAAGATAAGATGGTCGACGGCCTCATCCTCGGCGCCGTGGATTTGCTCAATGAAACAGGCGGTACCTTCAGTGAAGACGGCGACGCGCTCCTCTTCCCCAGGAACAAGCTCCACTATGCCGCTAGGGCGGCGGATATACGGTCGATCGACACCCCCTGGCCGAGAGTGAAGGAAGGCCTCGAGCATGATATCAAGAGGACGGCCGCGCTCGGCTTTGACGGAAAATGCGCCATCCACCCCAATCAAGTGCCATCGATCAACGAAGCGATGTCGCCTTCCCCTGACGCGCTTTATAAAGCGCTCCGCATCATCAAGAAATATGAGAGTGAACAGACCACGCGGTTCTCGCTCGATGGCGAGATGGTGGACAAGCCCGTCATCGAAAAAGCGAGGAAGCTTCTCGATAAAGCGAAACGTTACGGCATGGAGGTGGGGGAGGATGGTTGAGAAGGACCTCGAGAGACTCCTAGACGCCCTTCCGCTTGAAGACGGCATGCGCATCTCCTTCCATCATCATCTGCGCAACGGTGATGATGTGTTGAATCCGGTCCTCAAGGCCATCATGGACCGCGGATACAAGCATCTGCATCTCAAGGCGTCGGCCCTCTTTCCGGTGCACAAGCAGGTCGTAAAAGCGCTGAAGAGCGGATGCGTCACCGATATCACGACCAATTATGTGAGCGGCCCTGTCGCCGATCATCTTTCAAAAGAAGGGCTCGAAGGCAGCCTCACCATGCAGACGCACGGCGGCCGCGCCCGCAGCATCATCGAGGGCGGGAGTCCCATCGACATCGCCTTTATCGCCGCGCCCGCCGTCGATGAATCGTATAATGCGAGCGGCGTCGAAGGGAAGAACCCCTGCGGAAGCCTCGGATATGCCATCGAGGATGCACAGCACGCGGCGGTGAAAGTGCTCGTGACCGACACCCTGACCACAATAGAACATGTGCAGATCGAAGGCCGGCATATCGACCATGTCCTCAAGGTCGATTCGATCGGTGATACTTCCGGTATCGAAAGCGGCACCCTCGCCATAAGCAGCGACCCGATCAAACTGAAGATCGCCCGGGAGGCGATGCGCCTTCTCAAGGCGCTCGATGCAATACAGGAGGGCGTCTCTTTCCAAAGCGGCGCCGGCGGCGTCTCCCTCGCCGTGACGGCGATGTTCAACGATTATCTCAAGACGCACGGTCTGAAAGCGTCGTTCTATTCCGGCGGCATCACCGCGGGACATGTCGAGGCGCTTGAAGAAGGTCTCGTCGGCAGACTCTACGATGTGCAGTGCTTCGATAAACGGGCGATTGCGAGCTTGAAACAGAACGAAGCGCACATCCCCATCAGTGCGAGCGACTACGCCAATCCCAGTAACGCCTCACGCGTCATAGGCGACCTCGACATCGTGCTTCTCGGGGCGAGCGAGGTAGACCTGGATTTCAACGTCAATGTGACGAGCGATTCGTACTTGAATCTCATCGGCGGCAGCGGCGGTCATTCCGACACCGCCGAGGACAGCCGTCTTACGATTGTCGTCGCACCGCTCATCAAGGCACGCACGCCTTTGATCCAGGACCGCGTGCAGACCATCACGACGCCCGGCGCGCATGTGGACTGCGTCGTGAGCGAACGGGGCATCGCTGTCAATCCCGCCCGGAGGGATCTGATTCGCTCACTCGAGAAGACGTCTTTACCGATCATGAGCATCGAAGAGATGCAGGCGCTCGCGCATCATTACACGAAACGACCGGCTGCCGTAAAGAAAGGTGACGTCATAGGCATTGTCGAGAGCCGTTCAGGCGGACGGCTGGATACGATCCATAAAAAGGTGGTTTGAAGCATGGATATCAAGGATGTTGTACTGGAGGAGGAAAAGCAGGAGATACGGAGGTTTCTGAAAAGATTCCATCTTACGTATGAAGACGATATCGACATCACGCTCGCGCTGTACGAGGATGATGCGCTTATCGCGACGGCCTCCTCGGCTGCGAATATCATCAAGAGCGTCGCCGTTCATCCCGCCTATCAGGGCAGGGGATATCTCAATCCGCTGATGAGTGCGCTCATCAAGCGGCTGCACGAAAAGGGCGTACGGCACCTTTTCGTCTACACGCTCCCCGAGCATGTCGACCTGTTCAAGCATCTCGGGTTCACCTCGATTGTCGAGTCGATGAACATGTCCTTCCTCGAACGCGGCGGAGACATTCGCGCGACGCTCGTCTCGATGCGTGATGAATACGGAGTGAGCCGGCGTGCGAAGGGCAGTGTCGTGATCAACGCGAACCCCTTGACCAAGGGGCACCTTCATCTGATCGACACCGCGCTCGAGGATTGCGGCGAACTTCTGGTCTTCGTCGTCAGCGAGGACCGTTCGTTCTTCCCCTTTGAAGAGCGTTTCGCGATCATCGAAAAGGCGCTTGCCGACAGGGAGGGTGTCACCGTGCTTCCGAGCGGGGACTATCTCATCTCTTTCGCGACATTCCCCAAGTATTTCTCCAAACAAGAGAAGAACATTCAAAAGGACCACGCCGTCATCGATGTGCTGACATTCAAACAGCACTACATGGATATCTTCAATATCAACGTACGTTATGTGGGGGAGGAGCCCTACAGTCCCATGACGAAGACGTATAACGCCACCATGAAGCATTATCTCGGTTCTAAGCTTAGAATCATCGAGCGCAAGACGCTTGAAGCGACACCCATAAGCGCCTCGACTGTCCGGAAACTGCTCAAGAAGAACGGTGTCGAGGCTGTCAGGAAATATGTGCCCGAGGCGACGTATCGTTATCTGAAGAGCGAGAGCGGCCGGCGGGCGGTCGAGGCCCTCAAGTCACATGACGCACGCCACTGAGATGCTCGCCGCCCGAAGCGAGAGAGCGGCCCGCTTCGAATCGTATTCCTCCCTCCCTGTCCTTCTCTTGAAGGCGAATATGCCGGGAGAGGCGAAGAACGATGCCTTGAGCAGCTTCCTTCTCAACCTCTTTTCCGGATACATCACGCAGCTTCTTCCCATCAAGCATTCCTCCTTCCACGCCTCGGCCGATGGTGATTACATACTCTATGCCGTAAACGGCGACCCGGGCGATATGAAGCGTATCGCTGTCTTTTTGGAGACCCACCATGCCCTCGGTGCCTATGTGGATATCGACTGTTTCGCCTCCGGAAGGATCACAAGATCCACGCTGGGCTTCTCACCGCGCCGGTGCTGGGTCTGTCATGACGATGCGCGCGTATGTGCCCGCACCGGCCGTCACAGGTTGGCGCAGCTGCTTGAGAAAAGACGCGGCGACATTGAACGCTACACAAGCAGCGCCCTTGCACGGGAAGCGGTGCAGGCGCTTCGCAAGGAGGTGTTCATGTATCCCTCGTTCGCGCTTGTGAGCCCGAAGGACACAGGGCGCCATGCGGATATGAACCTTTCCCATTTCCTGAGTGCGTTCGAGGTGCTTGCGCCGTTCTTCAGCGCCTATGCCGACGCCTCCCTGCATGTATTGAGGAAAATAGGCCGCCGTGGGGAGGCGGCGCTTCAGAGGGATGTCGCCGTGAATACGCACAAGGGAGCGAATTATATTTTCGGTCTGATGCTCCCCTTTTACAAGCGGGCCCTTCTAAGGGGGCATGCGTTCAATGATATGCTCGAAGCCATCATGCAGACGGCGCGCGGCTATATGCGGAGTGATTTTGATACATCCGGCGAGCCTTCTACGCGCGGCGAGCGGCTTTACAGGAAAGAAGGCGTGAAAGGCATCAGGGGCGAGGCCGCAGAAGGATTCCCCAGCATCTTTTCCTGGTATCCCCATCGCGCGTCGAAACTAAAGAAGCTCGTGGCGATCGCGGCGCGCGCCGAAGATACGACCCTTCATGGCAGGTCCTATTCCCTGCAAGCGATCAGGCGTTCACTGCGCGAAGCGGAGGAGGACTCCGGCACGCTCGATGCGGTGCAAGCGGACCTGAAGCGACAGGGCGTATCCCCCGGAGGGGCCGCGGATTTGCTTGCGGTGACATTCTTTCTGGAATCCACAGACCATCTTTTCAAAGGAGGTCGCCCATGAACAAGGGGAAGGGTCTTTTCGCTGAAGGGCTCTCTTTCTATAAGGTCGTCGCTGTATTCCTCGTCGGGTCGCTTGTCGGCACGGTCTATGAGGAAGTGCTCCATCTCGTGCGGGAAGGGTACTACGAGAACCGTAGCGGTGTCCTGTATGGTCCGTTCAATCCGCTCTATGGGGCGGGCTATGTCCTCATGCTCTATGCGCTCAAACCTTTCAGGAGATGGTATGTCGCGTTGCTTGCAGGGGCGCTTCTCGGGGGTGCGTTCGAGTACGCCGCCAATCTTGGCCAGGAGTTCTTCACCGGTCGTGTCTCCTGGGATTATGAAGGGCGGCTTCTGAATATCAACGGGCGGACGACGGTTCCCTACAGTCTTTTCTGGGGGGTGTTGGCGCTCTTCATGGTGCGCGGCGTCTATCCGCCGCTTTCTGACATCATTGAGCGCATTCCGCCGAGAATCGGCGCTCTCTTGATCGGGGGGCTGGGCGTGTTCATCCTGTTGAACATGTTCCTCTCCTATACCGCCTTGATCCGGCAGAATCTGCGAGAAGAAGGGGTGGATCCCCTCACACCGTACGGGGAGTTCCTCGATGAACATTACACGAGGGACCGCTTGAAGGAAGCGTTCCCCGACATGGTGGTTCCGGAGGAGAGCCCATGAGAATACTGTTTGTCATCGATCAGTTCGCCCGTTCGCGCAATGGCACGACAATGACTGCGCGGCGTTCCGCTAAAGCGCTTCGAGAGATGGGCCATACGGTGGAGGTCCTCACCGGCATGGGGGATGAGGAACAAGGCGTCTACGAGATGGGCATCAAGCGATACCCTGTCCTTTTTCGGCTGACAGGTGCGCAGGGGATGTATCTGGCGAAAAACGATGAGAATCTGCTTGAAGAGGCGATTGCGAGCGCGGACCTGGTGCATTGCTTCCTCCCTTTTTCGCTCGAGCGGAAGGCCAGGCGCATCGCGGAGGCGATGGGGGTGGCGACGACTGCGGCGTTTCATCTGCAGCCCGAGAACATCACCTCGACGCTTCTCCTCGCGCGGCTCTCGCCGCTCAATGAGATTCTATATGCCTGTTTCCGCAGATTCTATAACCGTTTTGAGTATGTGCACTGTCCGAGCAGGATGATCGAGAAGCAGCTCATGCATCGCCGTTATACGGCGCATACCCGCGTCATCAGCAACGGTGTGGGTGAAAGGTTCCGGCCGATGGATGTCGAGAGACCCCCGCGTCATAAGGGGAAGCATATCATCCTCATGGTAGGACGCCTCTCGAGGGAGAAAAGGCAGGATGTGTTGATCGACGCCATCGCCCAATCGCCCCTCGAGGCGGATATCCAACTGATACTAGCGGGGTCGGGCCCTTGGGAAAAGAGACTCAGGAAGAAAGCCCGGAAGCTCACGAACCCCGTGGAATTCGCTTTCTTCGAACAGAGTGACCTCATCGACGTGATGAACTACGCCGACCTCTATGTGCATGCCTCCGATGTGGAGATCGAGGCGATCGCCTGCATCGAAGCGTTCGCATGCGGGCTCGTCCCCATCATTTCCGACAGTCCCAAAAGCGCGACGAACCAGTTCGCCATCGACGCCGTCAACCGCTTCAAGGCCGGTGATCCCGCCGACCTTGAAAGGAAGATGCGAAGGCTTCTGAAGGATGAAGCGCTGAGAGAGGAACTCTCGAAGCGCTATATCGAATACAGCGCGCATTTCAGGCTCGATAAGAGCATGCGCGCACTTGAAGCGTTCTTTCAAAGCGCCTATCGCGCCCATGAAAAAAGCGCCGCGTGAATGCGGCGCTTATCCGTGATAGATGCCCTGATAGGTGTCCTTTTTTCTCAGCAGCTTGTCGATTTCGTTCATCACCACGAATTTCTTCGCCGTCCAGGCGGGAGCGATCAGTGTCTCTTTCGGTGCATCCCCCGTCAGGCGGTGCAGGACGACGTCCGGGTTTAGTCTTTCGATCTGTTTGACGGTGATGTCGACATATTCCGCTCGTGTGAGAAGCTTGAAGATGCCTTCTTGGTACATATCTTCAAGCGGTGTGTGTTTCATGACATGGAGCATGTGGATCTTGAGGCCCTGGATGTCGAGGGAGTTGAGGTGCTCTATGGTCCTGAGCATGTCGTCCTCATTCTCGAAGGGCAGGCCGTTGATGATGTGGACGACGACGTCGATGCCCCTTTTCCTGAGCTTCCCGACAGCGTCATCGAAGCATTTCAAATCATGCCCGCGATTGATGAGGGCGGCCGTGCGGGGATTCACCGTCTGAAGACCGAGTTCAAGCTGGATATAGGTGCGGTCATTGAGTTCGTCGAGCAGGTCGATCTTCTCTTCGGAAAGGGCGTCGCAACGGGTGGCGACGCTCAGTCCGACGATGTTCTCATCGAGCGTCAGCGCTTCTTCGAAGAGCTTCCGCAATGCGCCGACAGGCTTGTAGGTATTGGTATTGGCTTGAAAGTAGGGCATGGTGTAGGCGTCGGGCCATTTCTTCAGGAGTTTCTTTTTGACTGTCTCATACTGTTTTTCAAGCGGCAGGCGGTAGTCGGCGTTGAAGTCGCCGCTCCCCGAAGGGGAGCAGTAGATACAGCCGCCTTCGCCCTTCGTGCCGTCCTTGTTCGGGCAGGTGAACCCACCGTTCAGCGGGACCTTGAACACTTTCTTCCCGAAACGATTCTTCATGGTGTCGCTGAGCGTCCGATAACGCTTTTCGCGATGCGTGAACATGGCTCTCATCCTTTCCTCCCTAATTTTAACATAATTTTTAGCGGGGAAGGGGTGAATGTGTTACAATAACCATGACATTTCAAATGAGGGATGCGCATGTTCGACAGGTTCAGAGATTCGATTGTCGCGCCGGGCAATCTCATACAATACCGGAAAGACAGCCTGTTCTATGTCTTTCTCTATATACTTTTTTTCGCTGCGCTTTTCGCGCTTCCGGCATTCGCCGATGTCGTCACCTACGACGGTCTGTCCTTTTCACAGCAGCGGGAGATCCGTGAAGCCTACACACCGCCCGAAGAGGACTGCGATATCGTCAACGCCAGACTGTTCTGCGCCGCGCCGACGCGTGATGCGCTGTTCACCCACGGAGGTGTCCAGTTCTCCGTCGATTCCCATGATACACTCGACACGGAAGCTTACGGAGGGTACACGGCGCATGTGGTCATTCACGATGAAGCGGTCCATTTCTTCGTCCCGACGGCGTTCGGGGACCCTGTCCATGCGGTGGATATAGAGGAACTGGAAGACTCCATGCATGATGTGACGTTGAATCCCGAGACCGAGGAGGAGGAAGAGGCGCTTTTCAGCGCGCTCTTTGGAAGCATCGACAGCATGCTCGTCGATTACCGTCTGCTTTGGGGTGCCCCTCAGATCATCGGGTCGTTCTTCTCGGGGGTTGTCATATTCCTCATCTTTGTGCTCCTCAACAGCTATCTGATCGGTTTCCGGATTCCGGGGGTGCCGTTCAGGCAGATGTTCACGATGATCACCTACGCGTCGACGCTTTTGTTCGCGGTGCTGATCTTCAATCAGTTCTACGACATCATGCAGTTCTCCATCATCCTGTTTCTGGTGCTGCTCTTCATCGCGTTCCGCCAGACCAGCAAGCTCGGTTATGAACTTTTGAAGAAGACCCGCAAGTGACCTTGTCACGTTGCGAGAAATGTGCTAATATGTCTTTACAACTGCCTGGATGCGGAAGCAGTAGCCTGCACGGCCGTTTCAAAGAGACCCGGTGGTCGCTGTGAACCGGGAACGCCACGGGTGAACTCGTCCGCCTAGCAGCCGGGAGGAAATGCCCGGCCGTGCCCCGCGTTAAGGGAGAGAGTGGATAAAAAGGTGGTACCGCGGCCCTGTTCGCCCTTTGCGAATAGGGTGTTTTTTATTCAGAAGGAGTGAGACGATGTACAATCACAAGGAGATTGAAGAAAAGTGGCAGGAGCGCTGGTTCGCGACTGATGCGTTCAAAGCGGAGGATTTCGGCGAGAAGCCGAAATACTATTCCCTTGTCGAGTTTCCCTATCCCTCGGGCACCGGCATGCACGTGGGGCACATACGTGCCTACACGAGCCTGGAGGTTGTCTCCAGGAAACGTCGTATGGAGGGTTATAACGTCCTCTTCCCCATCGGCTTCGATGCGTTCGGGCTGCCGACGGAGAACTATGCGATGGAGAAAGGCGTCCATCCCAGGAAGATCACCGACGAGAACATCAGTATCTTCACCGGACAGCTCAAGCGGATGGGATACAGTTTCGATTTCTCCCGCCTCGTCGATACGACGGACCCTGACTATTACAAGTGGACGCAGTGGATCTTTCTGCAGCTTTTCAAGCATGACCTCGCCTATAGGAGCACGACGAATGTGAACTTCTGTCCTTCCTGCAAGGTCGTCCTCTCGAACGAGGAATCCCAGGGCGGTGAATGCGACCGCTGCGGCAGCACGGTCGTCCAGAAGGAGAAGGACGTCTGGTTCCTGCGCATCACCAGATACGCCGAGAGACTCCTCGAAGGCCTTGAATCGCTCGAGACCCTGCCGCGCATCAAGCGCGAACAGCGCAACTGGATCGGCAAGAGCGAAGGGGCGCACATCTATTTCCCCATCGCGGATTCGGACGAACAGCTCAAGGTGTTCACCACACGGCCCGACACCCTGTTCGGGGCGACCTTCATGGTCATCGCCCCCGAGCACCCGATCCTCAGCAGGGAGTCGGAGAAGATCGAGAACAAGGCGGCCATCGAAAGTTATCAGCGAAAAGCGAAGGAGAAGACGGAGTTCGAACGCAAGGAGCTCTCGAAGGACAAAAGCGGCGTCAAGGTGGAAGGTCTCGAAGCCGTGCATCCCTTTACAAAGGATAGGATTCCTGTGTTCGTGGCGGATTATGTCATGATGGACTACGGCACCGGCGCGATCATGGCAGTCCCCGCACATGATGATAGGGATTACGCCTTCGCCCACGAGCACGACCTCCCCGTCGTGGAGGTCATCAAGGGCGGTGACATCGAGCGGGAGGCGTACACGGACGTCGAGGAAGGCACGCTCGTCAACAGCGATTTCATCAATGGACTGGATGTCGCCGACGCGATCGAGACGATGAACGACCGTCTGGAGGCGGATGGTCTCGGCGAACGCGCCGTCAACTATAAGATGAAGGACTGGGCCTTCAACCGCCAGCGCTACTGGGGCGAGCCCATCCCCATCATCCATTGCCCGCAGTGCGGCATGGTCCCCGTGCCCGAAGACGACCTGCCCGTCAGCCTGCCGGAGGTCGACGAGGTAGCGCCGAGCGAGGACGGCGAGAGTCCTCTCGCCTCGGTGGAGGAATTCGTCCATACGACCTGTCCTTCCTGCGGCGGCCCGGCCGAGCGCGAGACGGACACCATGCCCCAGTGGGCGGGGAGCAGCTGGTATTTCCTCCGCTATATCGACCCCGATAATGACAGGGTGCTCGCGAATTACCCCAAGCTGGAATACTGGCTCAATGTCGATTGGTATAACGGCGGCATGGAGCATGTGACGCGCCACGTCATCTATGCGAGGTTCTGGCATCAGTTCCTCTACGATATCGGTGTGGTGCCGACGAAGGAACCCTTCAGGAAGCGTACCGCGCAAGGGCTCATCCTCGGCCCCGACGGCAACAAGATGAGCAAGTCGAAAGGCAATGTCGTCGACCCCGTCGATGTCATCGAGACCTACGGCGCCGACACGCTGCGCGTCTATATCATGTTCATCGGCGACTATGAACAGTCCACCCCCTGGAGCGAAAGCGGCGTCAAGGGGGCGCGACGGTTCCTCGACAAGGTATGGCGCCTCTATGAGAAGGTCGGTGACGTCGAGGATGACGATGCACTCACCGCCGAACTCCATCGCACCATCGCCGGTGTCGATGAGGACATAGAAGCCGTCAAGTTCAACACTGCGGTCTCGAAGCTCATGACATTCGTCAATGAAGCCTCGAAGCGTGAAGCGATCAGCGTATCCGCCTTCGAGACCCTTCTGAGACTCTTGAACCCGTTCGCGCCGCATATGGCTGAAGAACTCAATGAACGTCTCGGAAACGACTCCCTCGTCTTCGCCCCCTTCCCCGAAGCGGATGAAAAGAAGCTTGAAGCCGAGAAAGTCACAGTCGTCCTGAGCGTCAACGGAAAAGTGCGTGCGAAGACGGAAGTCGCGAAGGACACCGATAAGGAGACACTCGAGCGAATAGCCCTCGACAATGACCGCATACAACGTTTCACCGAAGGAAAGGACATCCAGAAAGTCATTGTCGTTCCCAATAAACTCGTCAATGTCGTCGCTCAATAAGCCCTCAGCCGAGGGCTTATTTTTTAGTGATGCCCTTTTCAGAAGTAGCGGGAGGACTTTTTTGGGATTGCAAGAAAGGGCGCGGCATGATATAATCACATTGTAAAAACGCTTTCATAGCGTTTAAATTTTGTGCACTAATTCTCTAAAGGGAGGCTTTTTTAATGAAAAAATTCGAGTACATGGAGAAGCACGGATACGAGCAACTTGTGTTCTTCCATGACGAGAGCACGGGTCTCAAAGGCATCACGTGCATCCACAACACGACCCTGGGTCCGTCCCTGGGTGGCACGAGGCTCTGGAACTATGATGACGAGGAAGAAGCGACGCTCGATGTGCTTCGTCTCGCCCGCGGCATGACGTACAAGGCCGCATGCGCCGGTCTCAATCTCGGCGGCGGCAAGTCAGTGCTGATCGGCGATCCTGAAAAAGTCAAGTCCGAAGCATATTTCAGGGCGTTCGGACGGTATGTCCAGACACTCGGCGGACGTTATATCACCGCGCCCGATGTCAATACCGATGTGAAGGCGATGAAGTACATCAACATGGAGACCGACCACGTCGTCGCCATTCCGGAAAAAAGCGGCAATCCCTCTCCGGCTACGGCCTGGGGAGCCTTCCACGGCATCCGCGCATCCCTCAAGGAGAAATACGGCGACAATGACATCAGCAAATACTCCTATGCCGTACAGGGCGCCGGACAGACCGGGGACTATCTTATCGGCTATCTGCTCGAGGCGGGCGCCGAGAAGATCTATTTCACCGAGATCAATGAAAAGCATATTGAAAAGATCAATGACAAGTATCCCAGCGTTGAATTCGTCAAGCCTGAAAGCATCTGCGAGCTCGACGTCGATGTCTTCGCCCCCTGTGCGCTGGGCGCTGTCATCAACGACGAGACAGTCGAGTGTCTGAAGGCCCCGATCGTCGCCGGTACTGCCAATAACGTACTCGAAGATGAAGAGAAGCACGGCCAGGCCCTCAAGGACAAAGGCATCCTCTATGCGCCCGATTTCGTCATCAACGCCGGCGGTCTGATCAACGTCTCTCACGAGCTTCATCCGGAAGGCTACAACCGGGAGAAAGCCTTCAACGAGATAGAAAGCATCCACGACAGGATCCTCGATATCTATAAAGTGGCCCGCGATAACGATACGCATACCCAGGAAGCGGCGAAGATCTTCGCCCGCAACCGCATCGAGGAGATCGGCAGGATCCAGTCCAACACCATCAACCGTTGATGAAGCGACTGACTGTAATCAGTGGACACTACGGAGCGGGAAAGACGGAGATCGCCGTAAATCTCGCAATCGATTTCAAGCTCGATGCCCTCATCGACCTTGATGTCGTCAATCCCTATTTCCGCTCCCGTAGTGTCCACGATTTATTGACGCGACACGGTGTCGATCTCATCGAGTCATCGCTGCCGAGATCTTCAGGGAGCGACCTGCCGTATATCAGCGCCGGTAGCAGGCGCCCATTCATCGACACATCGCTCCGCGCTGTCTACGACCTCGCCGGCACAAAGGCCGGGGCGAAACTCATGAGACAGTTCAGCAGTCTGATCGACGCCGAGACGCCCCTTGATTTCTTCGTTGTCATCAACGTATTCCGTCCGGAGACAAGCACCACCGAAAAGATCGTATCACTCATACAGACGCTCGAGGGCGCCGCCCAGCTGAGAGTGAGCGGACTTGTAAACAATTCCAATCTCATGCGTGAAACCGACGCATCAACCATCCAGCAAGGTGAGAGCATCCTGAGGGAGGTCTCTGCCGAAACAGACATCCCCATCGTCTACACGTTCCATCCTGAAAATGTGGATGTGAAGGAGAGCGATTTCTCCGGCACTGTGAGGCCCCTAAGGCGCTACCTTGCCAAAACGTGGTTATAGGAGGCTACTATGGCAAAAGGAAGGATTATCATCGATGAGGACAGATGTAAGGGCTGCGGTCTTTGCATTCATCCGTGTCCGGTCGACATCCTCGACCTCGACCGGAGCAAGACCAACAAAAAAGGCTACACACCGCTCTATGTGACGGATCCGGAACAATGCATCGCCTGCTCGTTCTGCGCGATGATGTGCCCGGATAACGTGATCACCGTGGAGCGGTTCGTGAAGGAGGGGTCAAAGTGAGCAAGGTATTGATGAAAGGCAATGAAGCGATGGCGCTCGCAGCGATCAAAGGTGGTGCCGATGCGTTCTTCGGCTACCCTATCACGCCGCAGAACGAGCTGCCCGAATATCTCTCCCATCACATGCCCGCGAACGACCGTGTCTTCGTGCAGGCCGAGAGCGAAGTCGCGGCCATCAACATGGTCTACGGCGCCGGCGGCGCCGGCGCGAGAGTTCTGACATCCTCTTCTAGTCCGGGCATCGCCCTGAAGCAAGAGGGCATAAGCTATCTCGCCGGGAGCGAGATCCCCTGCGTCATCATCAACGTCATGCGCGGCGGACCGGGGCTCGGCGGCATCCAGCCCAGCCAGTCCGACTACAACCAGATCACGCGCGGCGGCGGCAACGGCGACTACAAGGTGCTTTCCTTCGCCCCCGAAAACCTGCAGGAGGCGGTCGACCTCATCAAGGAGAGCTTTCCGCTCGCCGATCATTACCGCAATCCCGTCATGGTCGCGGTCGATGGGCTGCTCGGACAGATGATGGAGCCGATCACCCTTGAAGAGACTGAGAAGACGCAGGCGGCCGGCAAGAAGGAATGGGCCGCGGACGGTGGTTACGGGGAACGCGGATACCGCAACCGGATCGCGTCGCTCTATCTCGACCCCTATAAGCTAGAAGAGCATAATCTGAAACTCAAGGGCAAATACGATGAAATGCGCGAAAAGGAACAGCGCTACGAGATGATCGAGACAGAGGATGCGGATATCGTTTTTGTCGCTTACGGAACGATGGCGCGTGTCGCGCGCAATGCCGTGCAAATGCTCAGGGAGGAAGGCGTGAAGGTCGGCATGATCCGTCCGATCTCCTTGTTCCCGTTCCCAAAGAAGGCGTTCGAGGCATTGCCGGAGCGCACGCATAGCCTGATCACGCTTGAGATGAGTCTCGGACAGATGCATCAGGACGTACAGATCATCAACAACGGACGTTACAAGCTCGATTTCTTCGGCCGCACCGGCGGCGTCGTCCCCGAGCCCGAAGAGATTGTCGAGCATGTGCGCGCCGCGCTCAAGGAGGATGCATAATGAATACGAAGACTGTCTACAGACCGCAGGCGGGTCTCACCGAAAGGGAATACCACTATTGTCCCGGCTGCACCCACGGCATCATCCACAATCTCGTCGGCGAGGTGCTGAAAGAGAGGGGCCTCATCGAGAGTTCGGTAGGTGTCGCGAGCGTCGGCTGCAGCGTCATGGCCTACGAATACTTCGACTGCGATATGCATCAGGCGGCCCACGGCCGCGCCCCGGCGGTTGCGACCGGTATCAAGCGGGTCCGCCCCGAAAGCACTGTGTTCACCTATCAGGGCGATGGCGACCTCGCATCCATAGGTCTCGCCGAGGCCGTCCACGCTGCGCACCGCGGCGAGAACATCACCATCATCTTCGTCAACAACGCGATCTATGGCATGACCGGCGGCCAGATGGCGCCGACGACGCTGCTCGGCCAGCAGACCACCACCTCTCCGCACGGACGTGAAAAAGCGCAGGCCGGTGAACCCCTCAGAGTCTGCGAGCTGCTTTCCAATGTGCCCGGCGCTACGTATCTCGAACGCGTGAGCGTGCATGACCCCAAGCATGTCAGGAAGGCCAAGAAGGCGCTTCAGAAAGCCTTCGACATCCAGAGTGGGAAACAAGGTTTCACTTTGATCGAATTCATCTCCACCTGCCCGATCAACTGGGGCATGGAGCCGAAGGATTCACTCGACTGGGCGGTCGAGAACATGATCCCCTATTATCCCCTCGGTGTCTACAAAGATATGACGAAGGAGGATGACGATGCTTGAGGAAAAATTGATTGTCGCCGGCTTCGGCGGACAGGGCGTCATGCTGATGGGTCAGATCCTCTCCTATGCGGCGACGCACGAAGATAGGAACACTGTATGGATTCCCTCCTACGGACCCGAGACCAGGGGCGGGACTGCGAACTGCCAGGTGACGATATCCGATGAACGCATCAACTCACCTGTCGTGAGCGAACCGGACTCCCTTGTCGTGATGAATCATCCGTCGCTCGCCAAGTTCGAGAACAAGCTCAAGAGCGGAGGCTCCCTCTTCATCAACAGCAGCCTCGTCGAACAGGACGGCATCCGCGATGATGTCGACCTCTACCCGGTCGATGCGAACAAGATCGCGCTCGACATCGGCAACCTCAAAGTCGCGAACATGGTCATGCTCGGCGCTTACATCGCTGTGACAGACCTCTTCGACAAGGAAGCGATCTTCAAGGTCTTCGACGAGCTTTTCACCGGCAGAAAGGAAGCCCTTGTAGCGCTCAATAGGAAGGCGCTCGAAGCCGGTATGGACGCTGTGAGCGCTTAGGCTGAAAGGAGATGAAGCCGTGCGCATTCTAACAATCAACCCCGGGTCGACGAGCACCAAGATCGCGGTGTTCGACCAGGTGGTGTTCTTCAAGGAACAACGTCCGTATGCGAAGACGACCATCCGTCACGACGGCTCAGAGATGCTGCAGTATGAATCGCTCGTCGATCAGCTGCCGATGCGCAAGCAGCTCATCGAAGCGTTTCTGAAGGATAATGAGATCCCACTCTCCTCCATAGAGGGCTTCATCGGAAGAGGAGGCCTTCTCCGTCCTCTCAAGAGCGGGATATACCGTGTGAACGATGCGATGATCGAGGCGCTCAAAAACAACACGCACGGCGAACACGCATCGAATCTCGGAGGGCTCCTCGCCGAGGCGCTGGCAAGCGAGGTCGGCAAGGATGCCTATATCGCCGACCCTGTCGTCGTCGACGAGATGGACGACGTCGCGAAGTTTTCAGGATTGAACGGCATCACCAGACGCAGTCTCTTCCATGCGCTCAATCAAAAGGCGGTCGCCCGCGATTATAGCGAGAAACGCGGCGTCCCCTATGAAGATCTGCACCTTATCGTCGCGCATCTCGGTGGCGGTATCAGCGTGGGCTATCATAAGCAGGGGCGCGTGGTCGATGTGAACAACGCCCTCGATGGGGATGGTCCGATGAGTCCGGAACGTTCGGGCGGTCTACCTGTCTCGAGCGTCATCGACATGGCGTTCGCCGGCCATACCCAGGAGGAGTTCAAGAAACTGATCCGGAGCTACGGCGGCATGTTCAGCTACTTGAATACAAAGGATGCGGAACAGGTCTCCGATATGATCAGCGAGGGTCGCGTCGAAGCCTCGGAAGTCATCCGGGCCATGGTCTATCAGATCGCCAAGGAGATCGGCGGGCTTTACGCCGTCGCCGCCTCCCAGGTGGACGCGATCATCCTCACCGGCGGCCTGGCCTATAATCAGGACATCATCCAGCCGCTCATAGAGATGATCGACCATCTCGGCGACATCAGCATCTATCCCGGCGAGAACGAACTCGAAGCCCTCGCCTTCAACATGAAGGCTCTCCTCGACGGCGAGGTCGAAGCAAAAGAATACTGAAGCAGGAAGCACCACCCGCGCGTATCATACGCACGGGTGGTTTTTTATGGCGATCTGCAGATTCTGCGGCACGGCGTTCACACCGGATGTGTCATTCGCGAATCTCTTCCGCATGTCCATACTCTGCATTGAATGCAAAGAAGCGTCAGACAAGCGCCTGATGGTCTCCGTCCTGCCGACGAGTCTTAAGGAGGTCGTCACGCTGACCTACGAGGAAGGGATGCATCCCCTCCTTCTCGTGCGGCTGCTTGAAGCATCCAATGATGCGCCGTTTTTCTATTATGACGATGAATCTCCGGAGGTCCTGAAGGTATTCTTTCTGGCCTTCTCGCCCTGTGTGCTCTTCTCCGACCGCGCGCTTACGCTGGATCAGATAGAGATTCTGCTCGAGGCTCTCGATGAATAACATCGTTTTTCACACGTCATTTTTTCATAGTATGTTATAATATAAATACCATTCCACGAAGGAGTTGATAGAATGAACGTCGAAGTACGCGGAAAAGACGGATTTGAAGTGACAGAAGCCATCGAGAACTACGCCAAGGACAAGCTCTTGAAAGTCGAGCGCTATTTCCGGGAAGAACTCGACGCTGTCGTGCTCTGCGCCACCCACAGCGACCATCACCGAGTGGAAATCACCATCCCCACCAAGTACTTCACCATGAGAGCGGAAGTCAAAGAGGAAGACATGTACGCCGGCATCGACCTGGCCATTGATAAACTCGAAAGGCAGATCAGGAAGCACAAGACGAAGATCAACCGCAGTCTGAGGAAACGCGAAGGCGTCAAGGACCTCTTCGATGACGATGTCGACCTCGAGGCCCTCGAAAGGGAGCTCGTCGGACGCCCTGTCAAGCGGAAGAAACACAAGATAGAACAGATGAGCACCGATGAAGCGATCACCGCCATGGAGATGCTAGGACATGATTTCTACATCTATCGCGATGATGAGACGGAGAATATCCATGTGCTTTATCTGAGACATGACGGAGATTACGCCGTCATCGAGACGGAATAGGCCTTCAGGATGCGCGGTGGCGACATCGCGCATTTTTTTGCATGGTGTGCGCCCTGCGCTTTTTATCCACGGCCTTTTGTGATAACATGTGTATGATTACAGACGAGGTGAGAATATGCTGAAAAAATTCTTCGACCCCAGCCGCCGTCAACAAAAACCGCTCCGTAAATTCGCCGAGCGGGTCATGGCGCTTGCCGATGAATATAAGGACATGAGCGATGAAGCGCTCAAGAATCAGACGGAAAAGTTCAAGAAGCGCCTCGCCGAGGGCGAGACGCTTGATGACCTTCAGGAAGAGGTCTATGCGATCGTCCGCGAGGCATCGACGCGCGTCACGGGGATGACCCCCTTCAAAGTCCAGATCATGGGCGCCCGCGTCATCCATGAAACCAACATTGCCGAGATGAAGACCGGTGAAGGTAAGACACTCACCGCCGTGATGCCCGCCTACCTGAACGCGCTCACGGGCCGCGGCGTACACATCGTGACGGTCAATGACTATCTCGCCCGCCGTGAGGCCGAAGGTGAGATCGGGGATATTTTCCGATTCCTCGGTATGAGCGTCGGACTCAATCACCGCGACCTCACCCACGAGGAAAAGAAGGAAGCCTACAAGTCGGATGTGCTCTATTCGACGAACAACGAACTCGGCTTTGATTATCTGCGCGACCACATGGCGATCTATAAGGATCAGATGGTGCAGCGAGAACTGCATTACGCCATCATCGACGAGGTCGACTCCATTCTCATCGACGAGGCGCGGACCCCGCTCATCATCTCTGGCGGTGCGAAGAAGACCGCCAATCTCTATAAGCAGGCGAATGCGTTCGCGAGAAGCCTCGATGAAGATGATTACGAGATCGATATCAAGGCCCGCCACGTGACCCTCACGGATTCAGGCGTCTCCAAGGCCGAACGCTATTTCGGCATCGAGAATCTCTACGACCTCGAGCATGTGACGCTTTTGCACCACATCAACAATGCCATCAAGGCCAACTATACGATGGAAAGCGACGTGGACTATGTCGTCAAGGATGGGCAGGTCGTGCTGGTCGACCAGTTCACCGGGCGCCTCATGCCCGGACGACAGTTCTCCCAGGGACTGCATCAGGCGCTCGAAGCCAAAGAGGGCGTCGAGATCAAGAAGGAATCCAGCACCCTGGCCTCCATCACCTTCCAGAACTTCTTCCGCATGTACGAGAAGCTCTCAGGCATGACAGGCACCGCCAAGACAGAGGAGGAGGAGTTCCGCAACATCTACAACATGCTCGTCATCCAGATTCCGACGAACGAGCCCATGATCCGTCATGACGCCAACGATGTCATCTATCCTTCCATGAAGGCGAAATATAAAGCGCTCGCTGATGAGATCGAAATGCGCAACAAGAAAGGTCAGCCCGTGCTTGTCGGCACGATCTCCGTCGAGAGCAGCGAGCGCCTGAGCAAACTCCTCAAGCGCCGCGGCGTCCAGCACGAGGTGTTGAACGCGAAGAATCACGAACGCGAGGCACAGATCATAGAGAACGCCGGACAGAAGGGCGCCGTGACCATCGCCACCAACATGGCCGGCCGCGGTACAGACATCAAGCTCGGCCCGGGCGTCAAGGAACTCGGCGGTCTCGCCGTGATCGGCACCGAGCGCCATGAGGCGCGCCGCATCGATGATCAGCTCCGCGGAAGAAGCGGACGCCAGGGCGACCCCGGCTATTCGAAATTCTTCCTCTCGGGTGAGGATGACCTTGTCCGTCGTTTCGGCGGCGAACGCTTCCAGAAGCAGCTCGAATCCTTAAGCAAGCGACGTGGCGAAGACGACGACCGGCCGGTCGACTATAAGATATTCTCCCGCTTCATCAAGAAGGCCCAGCGCCAGATTGAAGGCAACAACTACGACCGGCGCAAGACCATCCTTCAATACGACGAGGTGCTCCGCCAGCAGCGCGAGACCATCTACGGCCAGCGGCGCGACATCCTGCTCAACGACGACATCATCGATATGATCAAGCCGCTTGCAAAACGCCATCTCGACCGTCTTGTCTCGGAACACACGGATGAAGAGAAGAAGGATGAAACCGTCGACAGGGACTCGCTCTATGACGCCCTGAACGGTAGGCTCTTCGCCCAGGACAAGGTGGAGAGGGAGAAACTCTCGACCGACCCCGATGAGGCCTATCAGTATCTCGAGCAACTGCTTGAAGCGGATTTCACCGAGAAGGAAGAGCGCTTCGGGCGTGAGAAGTTCAACGATTTCCTCAAGGCCGTTGTGCTCCGCGTGGTCGATACCCACTGGATCCAGCATATCGATCAGATGAGCGACCTCAGACAGAGCATCGGTCTCAGGCAGTACGGTCAGCAGAACCCGCTGCGCGAATATCAGGAGATCGGGTACGAGATGTTCGAGGACATGATCGCGGCCATCGAACGCGATGTGACCCGCTATCTCCTCAAGGCCAAAGTCCGCGACAACACCGAGCGGGTCCAGGTTGCGAAACCGACCAAGACCAGCTCCGGCAAGGAAGAACAGCAGAAGAAAAAACCCGTGCGCCGGAAGAAAGTCGGTCGCAACGAACCCTGCCCCTGTGGCAGCGGCAAGAAGTACAAACACTGCCACGGCGCTTAAGAAGGTGATTCCATGGAACTCTATGAACTCAAGCAGAAACATAGCGCTCTTGAGGACCGGATCAAGGACATCGAGCAGCTGCTCGATGTCGATTCCCTCAAGGAGACGATCGACACCATCGAACAAAAGACCTACCGCAACGATTTCTGGGACAACCACGATGAAGCGCAGAAGACTGTTCAGAAGCTGAACCGTCTCAAAAAGCGCTATAAAGCCTATAAAGATTTGAAAGAAGGCATGGACAACCTCTCCGTCGCCATTGAACTGCTGGAGATGGGCGAGGAGGTCGACAGCGCCGAGGAGGACGTCGACGCCTTGAAGGCGCAGTTCGACAAGCTCGAGACACTTCTGTATCTTTCCGAATCCTACGACGACAGCCCCGCCATCATCGAGATTCATCCGGGGGCCGGCGGCACGGAGTCCCACGACTGGGCGATGATGCTTTACAGGATGTATACCCGTTATGCGGAAAGCCAGGGGTATTCCCTCGAGGTGAACGACTATCTCCCCGGAAGCGAAGCGGGGCTTAAAAACGCTACGTTCACCGTCGACGGCGACCATGCCTACGGCAAGTTCAAGGCGGAGCACGGTGTGCACCGCCTGGTGAGGATCTCCCCCTTTGACGCTTCGAAGCGCCGCCACACGAGTTTTGCGGGCGTCAGTGTGATTCCCTATATCGATGACAATGTCGAGGTCGATATCAAGGACGAGGACCTCCGCGTCGACACGTACCGTTCAAGCGGCGCCGGCGGCCAGAGCGTGAACACGACCGACTCCGCGGTGCGCATCACGCACCTGCCGACGGAGATTACGGTGAGCTGTCAGAACGAGCGCTCGCAGATCAAGAACCGCGAGCAGGCGATGAAGATTCTCCGCGCGAAGCTTCATCAGCTCGAGCAAAAGAAGCGTTCAGAAGAGATCGAACGTCTGCGCGGCGAGGATATGAGCAATGCCTTCGGATCCCAGATCCGCTCCTATGTCATGCATCCCTACACCATGGTGAAGGACCACCGGACCGAGAAGGAGACCTCGCAGGTCGAGAAGGTCCTCGACGGCGACATCGATGATTTCATCATGTCGTATCTCAAGCAGGTATCGAAGGAGAAGGCAAGCGATGGAAAGGATGCTTAAGAAGCTCGGGTTCTTTCACCGTTACACGATGATCACCTTCGGCATAACGCTCATGGTCATGGGGCTCTATTTCTTCATCATGCCCGCCTCCTGGGTCATCGGCGGCGTGAGCGGCGTCGGTGTGTTGTTCCATGAGCTTCTAGAAGTCCGCGTCTCTTTGGTGACGTTCATTCTCAACGCCCTCATGCTGGGGTTAGGTTGGCTCGCACTCGGTTTCAAAGCGTTCTGGCGCAGCCTTTATGGGTCCCTCATGTTCCCCGCAATCCTGTTCGTTTTCGAGGAACTGTTCCCGGAGCGGCTCAGGATGGCCGACGAGCCGCTGCTTTATGCGGCGTTCGGCGCGTCCTTCCTCGGTATCGGCTTCGGTTTCGTCATCAAGTACGGCGGCACGAGCGGCGGGACGGACATCCCGATCAAGATACTGCACAGGATCTTCAAGCTCCCGCTCAGCTATTCATTATATATCGTCGACGGCGCGATCATCCTTTCAGGAATCATCGCGTTCTACACCGACCGTGGCATCACCCCGGGCCTCTATGCCCTGCTGGTCATGGCCATCAGCGGCCGCATGGCGGATTATGTGGTTGTCGGTTCGAATACGCTCAAGGCGGTGCACATCATCACCGACAAGCCCCGGGAGATGAAACAGCTCATCTACGACACACTCGAACGCGGCGTGAGCCTTGTGCCCACGCGCGGCGGCTATACGCTCAAGGACAAGACCATGCTCGTGAGTGTGATCACCCGTGAGGAATATTACAAGGTCCGCAATGTCATTGCGGAGGTCGATCCCGAGGCGTTCGTCTTCGCCTCGCCGGCGACCGAAATACAAGGAGATTTCACTACCCGTTGGGAGGATGATTGATCATGAAACTGTTCCGCAGACTACTGCTTGTCTCTGTTTTCGCACTTGTGCTTGCTCTGGCCGCATGCGATTTCGACATAGACCTAGGCAACGGCAACACCGACCCCGACCCCGCGGATTATAATGCTGAATATCTGCAGGAGGTCATCGACACAGTTATCGATACGCATTATGAGGACCTCGACGAAGAGGCGCTCTACGAGGCTGCGATATACGGCATCTTCGACGGCATCGACGGCGACCCCTATTCGCGTTATATGAGCGAGGAGGAGCGCCGGCAGTTCGATGAGGGCCTCGGGGAGGAGTTCGTCGGCGTCGGTATCACAGTGCAGAACGTCGATGAACGTGTCGTCATCATCGAAGTGTTCCCGGATTCACCGGCTGAAGCGGCCGGTCTGATCCCCGGCGATGTGGTGACACACGTTGACGGTGTCGATAAAGAGCATAAGACCTATTTCGAGACTGTCGACGCCATACTCGGCGAGGTCGGCACGGAGGTTGAACTCGGCGTAGATCGTCCGAATGTCGAGGATACGCTCTATTTCACCATGTCGAGAGAGCGGATAGACAACCCCACGGTGACCCATGAGGTCTTTGAAATAGACGACGAGGTCATCGGTTACCTCGAGATCAACGCCTTCGGCCCCGAGACCGCCGGACTCACTGAGGAGGCCCTCGATGATCTGGAAGCGAGCGGCATCGACAGTCTCATCGTCGATGTCCGCGACAACAGCGGTGGCTATCTGGATGCGGCGCGTGATGTGATCGACCTATTCATCCCCGCTTCCGATCAGCCGATGTTCACCATCGAGCAGCAAATAGGGGGCGAAACGATCAGCATGGATTACGACGCCACCGGCGATGAAGCGCGTCCTTACGAGATTGTCACGCTCATGAACAGCCAGAGCGCAAGTGCGGCGGAGATCTTCGCGGTGGCGATGAAAGAGAACGCAGGCTATGACGTCTACGGCACGCCGAGTTTCGGCAAGGGGACCATGCAGTCGCTCGCGAGCCTGTCTTCGGAAAGCCAGCTCTCAGTGACCTCCGGCCGCTGGCTTACCCCTGAGGGCCGCTGGATCGACAACATCCAAGGTGACGACCCTTATGTCACACCGACCGTCGAAGTTGAACAGAGTGACCATTTCTTTGCCTACAATGTCTATATTGACGAACCCCTTGTCTACGATACCGTATCGGAAGCGGTGGCGAATGTGCAGAATATCCTGAGCGCGCTCGGGTATGAGATGCGCACCGACGGCTATTATGATGAGGAGACGGTCTCGGCCGTGGAGGCGTTCCAGGCAGAAGAAGGCCTTGAAGCGACCGGTGAGGTCGATGAGGAGACCGCCGCCGCGCTTTCCGACGCCTTGTTGGAGTATCGGCGCGATATAGAGAACGACAAGCAGTTCCAGGCGGCGAAGGAGTATCTTCTCGAGTGAGTCACCGGATCAAGGATGTCACCGCGAAAGGGAGATATTTCACGCTTTCCCTGGCACAGGAAGCGAAGACGGTGGACGTCAGGCTACATCGTGACACCGTCGCACGTCATCGGCTTTTGAATGCGGACACGATAGAGGCGGGGCATCTCGAACGCATCAAGGAGGACGACCTTTACTACCGGACACTCGACAATGCCTTCGAGCGCCTTTCCAGACGTCCCTATTCAGAAAAGAAACTGCGTAGCGCTCTTGCTCCGGATGCCGGGGCCCAGGTGCTCGAGTGGGTTCTGGATTATCTGAAGCACTACGGCTATATCGACGATGCGCGCATCCTCGAGCGCACCGTCGATGAGGCCGTGCAATACAGTGAGAAGGGCCCCCGGCTCCTTGAGAGGGAGCTCGTGCAGGAGGGATTCGCCCCGGATGATGTCCGCCTCGCGCTCGAGGCCTACACGGACAACATCCAGCGCAGGAAGGCATCGACGCTGATCGATGAGGTCCTCGCGCAGCATCAGGAACGCCTTCCGGCGAGGAAGCTCAAGGAGAAAGCCATGCAGCGCTGCATGCGAAAGGGCTTCGACCGCGAGGTCTTCGAGCGGGACCTCGAGCAAAAGATCGCCGCCCTCGGCGAGCAACTGGATGAGGATGCCCTTCTGCAAGGGCGCATGGAAAAGCTCGCTGAGAAGTACGATACGCGCGACGCGGCAGAGAAAAGGCGCATGATCGCGAAGCTTCTCCGCGAAGGCTTCTCCTATGAAATGATTAAAAAGCATCTTGAATGAGGAGAGAATGTCATGAGTTTATCGGATGTCATGTACCATCTGCACAAGGGGACGCTCTATACCGCCTATGAACATTTCGGCGCCCATGTGATGGATTCAAACGAGGGTATGAAGACGCGCTTCCGTGTCTACGCGCCGAATGCGGAATCAATCGACCTTGTCGGGTCTTTCAACGACTATGCCCTCGGTGCGCATCCGATGGAGAAGGTCGATGACGCCGGCGTGTTCGAGACATCTCTTGAAGGAGACTTGACAGGAGAGCGTTATAAATACGCCATTCTGTCGAAACAGGGGGAACGTCTCTATAAAAGCGACCCTTTCGCTTTCTATAGCGCCAATCGGCCTGATACGGTCTCTCGGGTGGCACGGCTGGATTTCTCCTGGGGCGATGGTTCCTACATGCGCCGGCTCCGCGAAAGCGCTCCGTACGACAAGCCTGTCTCCATATACGAAGTGCATCTCGGAAGCTGGATGCGGAAACCGGACGGCGGATTTCACAGCTACCGTGAACTCGCCGGGCATTTGATACCCTATGTGGCCTCGCTAGGGTTTTCGCATATCGAATTGATGCCGATCATCGAGCATCCTTTCGACGGCTCCTGGGGGTATCAGGGGACGGGGTATTACAGTGTGACTTCCCGCTACGGCTCCCCGGAGGATTTCGCTTACTTCGTCGATGCCGCGCATCAGGCCGGTATCGGGGTGATCGTGGACTGGGTGCCGGGCCATATATGCAAGGACGCCCACGGCCTTTACCGTTTCGACGGGTCATTCCTCTATGAATACGACGATGATTCGATCCGGGAGAACCCTGTGTGGGGGACTGCGAACCTCGACCTCGGGAAAGGCGAGACACGGAGTTTCCTCATCTCCAACGCCCTTTTCTTCATGCGCAAGTATCATATCGACGGTTTCAGAATCGATGCCGTCTCCAATATCGTCTATTACATGGGCGAGAGCGACCGTGGTGTGAACGAAGGCGCGCTCGCTTTTTTGCGTGCGCTCTCGAAGGCCGTGTTCGCCGAATGCGACGGCGCCATTCTCGCCGCGGAGGATTCGAGCGCCTTCCCGAAGGTCACCCATCCTATCGAACACGGCGGCCTCGGTTTCAATTACAAATGGAACATGGGCTGGATGAACGATACGCTCAAGTATTTTCAGAAGGATCCCATATATCGCAAGCACCACCACAGCAATCTGACTTTCTCCCTGATGTATGCCTTCACGGAGAATTTCATCCTGCCCTTCTCCCACGACGAAGTCGTCCATGGGAAGGGGAGCCTCGTCGACAAGATGCCCGGGGACTACTGGCAGAAGTTCGCCAATTACCGCGCCCTCATCGGCTATCTGTTCACTCATCCCGGCAAGCCCCTGCTCTTCATGGGGAGCGAGTTCGCCCAGATGAATGAATGGAACGATGCCGATGAGCTCGACTGGCAGCTGCTTTCCTATCCCGTCCATGACAGTGCGAGACGCTTCACCCGTGATATGAACCGCGTGATGCATGCGGAAAAGGCGCTTCATGAAGCCGATCACGTCCCCGAAGGGTTTGAATGGATCGACGCCGACAACGCGGACGAGAGTGTCATCAGCTTCGTCCGCTACAGCAGGGGGCGGGAGGAGATGCTTGTCGTGGTTCTGAATCTCACGCCGACGCCCCGTCATGATTTTCCCCTCGGCGTCCCCCGGAAGGGCACTTATCACGAGATCGTCAATAGCGACAAGAATGTCTACGCCGGTTCCAACCTGTTCAACGGCGCTCCGCGTGAAAGCATCGACGAGCCGATGCACGGCAGGGACCAGCACATCAGGGTCCTGCTGGCGCCGCTTTCAATCTCCATTCTGAAATGGGAGGGGTAGTGTGAAGGCAAAAGCGATCGCCATGGTGCTTGTAGGAGGACGCGGCACCAGGCTTCAGCCCATCACGAGACGGATGGCGAAGCCCGCCGTCTCCTTCGGTGGGAAGTACAAGCTCATAGATTTTGTCCTCAGCAACCTCACCAACGCCGCCATCGATACTGTCGGCGTCATCACACAGTACGAACCCCACAGCCTCATGGACTATATCGAACACGGCAGCACGTGGGACCTCGACCTCCCGGACGGTGGCATCCATTTCCTCACGCCTTATACGAGCTACGAAGGGGATGTCTGGCAGAAAGGCACGGCGCATGCCATCCGGCAGCACATGCGCTTCATCCGCAGTCATGATCCCGAGTATGTGCTCATCCTCTCGGGCGACCATATCTACAAGATGGACTACAACCATCTGATCGACGTCCACGCCGAGAGCGGTGCGGATTTCACGATCTCCGCCTTCTCCCCGCATGACTCGCTCTCGAGATACGGGGTGCTCAATGTCGACGATGACAATCGCGTCCGTGACTTCGAGGAGAAGCCGAAGAAGCCGGAAGGCCACTACGCCTCGATGGGGGTGTATGTATTCAACACCGAGGCGCTCAAGCGCATTCTCACCGACTCCTTGGAGGAGGGCTTCGATTTCGGAAAGGATATCATCCCCAGGGCCCTTGATGAAGGATATACGATCAATGCCTATCATTTCGACGGCTATTTCCGGGACGTTGGCACTATTGAAAGCCTCTTTGAAGCGAACATGGACCTCATCGACCATCCCGAGCTCCTCAAGCTCCACGATTACAAGGAGCTTCCCGTCTATACCCGCTCAAGCGACCTCCCGCCGCATCACATCACGACGAAGGAACCGCTCGCGGATGTGCTCATCGGCGATGGGTGCCTCGTGAGCGGCAAGATCCGCCGGAGCATTCTCTCCAATGGCGTCGTGGTCAAGGACGGCGCCCATGTGGAGAATTCCGTGCTGTTTCAGGGGGCGACCATCGGTGAAGGCGCGGTGCTGAAAAATGCGATGATACTCGAGGACACCCTCGTCATGCCCGGGACGGAGCTTGTCTACGATGAGGTCGAAGTCATCGATAACGACCGTCTCTGGAAACTGGGGGGTGATGGCGATGCGTGATCTCTTCGCCGTGGTCGACGCCTCGAGCCGTGACAATTTTGAAAAGCTCACCCTGCACCGCATGCCCGGTGCGCTCCCCTTCGCTGGTAAGTTCCGCCTCATCGATTTCACGCTTTCGAACTTGAAGCATGCGCATGTGACGAATGTGGCGATCTTCCCTTCCGGAAACTACCGCTCGCTGCAGGATCATATCGGCAGCGGCAAGCGCTGGCATCTCGACCGTCGCCGCGACGGGCTATTCATCCTGCCGCCGAAGAACATGATGTTGCCGCTGGGGGACATGCTGACGTTTCAGCGCATGCATGAACATATAGAATATTTCCGCCGCAGCACGCAGAAGTACGTGCTCATCACACAAGCGTCACTGGTCTGGAACGTCGACTTTCAAGCGATGCTGGATGCCCATGTCGCCTCGCAAGCGGATATCAGCGAGGTAATGACCCCCTACAGCCGTTTGAAGACGTTCATCCTGTCGAAGGACCTTTTGTTGAAATACATCCTCGATTACGACGCGCTGCCCTATAAGACCATGAACGACCTTGTCTGGCGTTCGCCTAAGGTCCGGGTCAACACCATCACGCATGAAGGGTACACGCGGTTGATCGATGAACCCTCCGTTTATCTCAGGGCCAATCTCGACATGCTCGCCTTTGAGATCGGCAGCACTATCTTCCGAAACGACCGTCCGATCGTCTCCAAGGAGAAGACGGCGCCGCCGGCGCGGTACAGTGACGCCTCGACAGTGACGAACAGCATGGTATCGAGCGGTTCCTATATCCGCGGCCATATCGAGAAAAGCATCATCGGACGCGACGTCATCATCAAGGAAGGGGCGCATGTCAAAAACAGCTTTGTGATGAACAATGCGGTCGTCGAACGGGGGGCCGTCCTCGACCATGTCATCCTCGACAAGGATACCGTGGTCAAGGCCGATACAATCGTCGAGGGCACGATCGACAGCCCTTATGTCACGGAAAAGGGCCAGATCATCACCGACCAGAGCGACCTTCGTGTTCTGATCGTCGCCAGCGAGGCGAACCCCTATGTCAAGACGGGCGGTCTCGCCGATGTCATCGAGGGGCTCTCCCGTGCCTTGAGCAAGAAGGGCGTGGACACGAATGTCGTCATCCCCCTCTATAAATCCATCAAGGACAATTATGCGGAGACCTATCAGTACGTGGCGAGCGAGACGTTCGATTTCGGCGGCGAGCCGCGGAAGATCCGCATCTACACCCTGCTCCGTGAAAAGGTGCGCTATTATTTCATCGAATATTTTCCCTTCTTCGAGAGGGAGGAGACCTACGGCTATGAAGACGACTGTCTGCGTTTCGCCTTCTTCAACTACGCGGTATATCAATCCTTCAAGCACATAGGACCTTTCGACCTTCTGCACCTCAATGACTGGCACACCGGGTTGCTTCCGGGGCTGATGCAGAAGAGCGAGGACAGGATTCCCACATTGCTCACCATCCACAACATCGATTATCAGGGACAGTGCGATGCATCCCTGCTGCATGAATCGCGCCCGAACGCCTTGATCCCCACGGTGAATTTCCTCGAGACGGGCATCAGTGAAGCCTCGAAGCTATCGACGGTGTCGGAGACGTATCGCGATGAGCTCCGCTACGATTATTACGGGGGCAGTCTCACGCCCCTGCTGCTCAAGCGCGAACGGGATTTCCACGGCGTATTGAACGGCCTTCCGAAGAAATACAGTCCCGTGAACGACCCCAATGTGTTCTCTCCCTACGACCGCCAGTCGATCGGCAAGAAGAGCGAGAACAAGCTTCACCTGCAGGAGAAGATGCAACTCTCCCTCGGCGTGGAGAAATTCACGCTCGGCATGGTAAGCCGGATCACAGAACAGAAAGGTTTCCCGATACTGATTCCGGCGCTCTCGACCATGCTTGAGAGGTATAAGGCCCTGCAGTTCGTACTGCTCGGGAGCGGGGAGGATAGATACATCGAAAGTCTCAGGGAGCTCGAGAAGGCCCATCCTGGAAGGGTGCGCCTCAATATCGGCTTCGATGCCGCTAATCCGGCGCACATCTACGCCGGCGCCGATGCGTTCCTCATGCCTTCGCGGGTCGAACCCTGCGGGCTCTCGCAGATGATCGCTATGCGCTATGGCACTCCGCCGATCGCCCGCAAGACGGGCGGTCTCGCCGACAGCATCGTCGACTACGACCCCATCACCAGGTATGGAACAGGTTTCACATTCTTCAATTACGACGCCGAGGCGCTCGCCGCACGCATCGATGACGCCTATAAGGTATTTCATGAGCACAAGGATGAATGGCGCCGCATCATGGATGCAGGCATGCGCGCCGATTTCAGCATAGAAAGACAAGCGCAGAAGATGCTTGAGATTTATCAGAGCATGGTTTAAGGTACAAGAGGGAGTGATATGATGAACTTATTCGACAATGAACAACAATTCCTGGAACAATTCAAACAGCGTCTGCGCACCCAGTTCGCGACCGATATTGAATCGGCGAGCGAAAGGGAGCATTATCAGGCGCTCGCACAGATGGTCTTCGAACGCATCAGCGAGGACTGGCTCGAACAAAGCGACGGCGAGCAGAAGGAACTGCACTATTTCTCCATGGAGTTCCTGCTGGGGCGCTTGATCACGAATCATCTCTATCATCTCGGCATCCGGGACACTGTCGAGCGCGCCTTCGATTCCATCGGGCTCGACCTCGATGCCATCGAGCACCAGGAGGTCGATGCGGGTCTTGGTAACGGCGGTCTCGGCCGGCTGGCGGCCTGCTTTCTGGATTCGATCGCCTCGCTCGGCTACAAGGGGCACGCCTTCGGGATCCGCTACCGCTACGGCTTTTTCGAACAGACGCTGCGCCACGGCTATCAGCGCGAAGTGCCGGATGACTGGCTGAAGAATCCGTATCCCTGGGAGGTCCGGCGCGAGGAGGAAGCGATCGACATCCCCTTCGGCGGCACTGTCTCCTTCGAAGCTGGCGATGCGCACTACACCCCTGAAGAGACGATACGCGCCGTCCCCTACGACATGCCGATCCCGGGTGAGGCGAACGGCGTGGTCAATACGCTCAGGCTCTGGAATGCCGAGCCCACGGACTATTATCCCGATGACATCCATCCTTTCGACTATAACGAGGAGATTCGTCAGATCAGCGGTTTCCTCTATCCTGACGATACGACACGCGAGGGCAAGATCCTCCGCATCAAGCAGCAGTATTTCTTCAGTGCGGCCGGTGTCCGCGATATCACGCGGAACCACTATGAAAGGCATGGAACGTTCGAGAATTTCTCCGATTATCATGTCTTTCAGATCAACGACACCCATCCCGCGCTCATCATCCCCGAGCTGATGCGCGTGCTGCTCGATGATTACGGCCTTGAATGGGACGAGGCGTGGTCGATCACCCAATCGACCTGTGCCTATACCAACCACACCATCCTCGCCGAGGCGCTCGAGAAATGGCCTGTGAGTCTTCTGCAGCCGACGATTCCGAGGGTCTATCAGATCATCGAGGAGATCAACAAGCGTTTCTGCGGTGAACTGCTCGACACACACGGCAAGAGCGAGGAAGCAATCGGTGAACTCGCCATCATCGCCGCCGGGGAAGTCCGCATGGCGCATCTCGCCATCGTCGGCTCATTCAGTGTGAACGGTGTTGCGGAGCTGCATACGAAGATATTGACCACCATCGAGATGAAGAAGTTCCACGCGCTGTACCCTGACAAATTCAACAGCAAGACCAACGGCATCACGCACCGGCGTTTCCTTAAGCACATCAACCCGGACCTCGCCGCCCTCATCAGCGAACATGCGCCGGAGTGGGAGCAGACCTTGTCCCTTGAACCGCTTCTCGACGCCGCCGACGATTCTGACGTGCAGGATAGGTTCCTCGCGATCAAGCGCGAGAAGAAACAGGCCCTAGCCGACCATATCGAGCGCGAGCAGGGCGTCCGACTCGATGTCGACAGCGTCTTCGATGTCCAGGTGAAGCGCATGCACGAATACAAGCGCCAGCTCATGAACGCGCTCCATATCATGATGCTTCATCATCGCCTCAAGACGGATGTCGCCTTCCGAAACCGTTTCGTCCCGAGGAGTTTCATCTTCGGTGCGAAAGCGGCGGCTTCCTATCATTTCGCCAAGAAGGTCATCAAGCTCATCAACACCATCGGAGACATCGTCAACAACGACCCGGACACCAAGGACTTTCTCAAGGTCGTATTCGTCGAGAACTACAATGTCACCTACGCTGAACGCATCATGCCCGCATGTGATGTGAGCGAGCAGATCTCCACCGCTACGAAAGAGGCGAGCGGCACCGGCAACATGAAGTTCATGATGAACGGCTCGATCACCCTCGGCACACTTGACGGGGCGAACGTGGAGATCGCCGAGCGTGTCGGTGAAGACCATATCGAGATCTTCGGCATGAACAGCGATGAAGTCACCGCCCTTTATGAAGCCGGTACCTACGACCCCGGGGAGATCTATGAGAACGACCCCGAGATCAGACAGGTCGTCGACCAGCTCACGGACGGATTCTTCGCCCACGTCAGACGCGATGAGTTCGCCGAGATCAAGGACAATCTTTTGAACGAGGACCGTTTCTTCGTGCTTAAGGACCTCCGCGCCTATTCCGACGCGCAGGAGAGGCTGAATGAACGCTTCAAGGACAAAAGAGGTTTCGCCAAGACCTGTCTGGTGAATATCGCGAAGAGCGGATACTTCTCGAGCGACCGTACGATCGAGAATTATGTCGATGACATCTGGAAGCTGAAAAGAACAACATAGCGCATATCATTTGAATATCCAAACATCATTGCGTATGCTAAGAGCAGAAAAACACTAGGAGGCCCGTCATGAAATACGATAATGATTTCTATGTCACCGCGGCGAAAGTCGGCAAGCAGGCACCGCGCTTCGAGATGGAAGCCGTCATGCCCGAAGGCGAAGGGCATCAACGGCTCTCTACGGTGACGCTCGATGAACTATTGAATGATGGTAGATGGGTTGTGCTCTATTTCTACCCGCTCGATTTCAGCTATGTCTGCCCCACGGAGATCCGTCGCTTCAACGAGCTGACTGCTTCCTTTGAAGCAAAGGGTGCGACGCTCGTCGCCGTGTCGACGGATTCGACCCATGCGCATCTCGCCTGGCAGAATGAAGCACTCGGAAGATTGAACCATATCCATGCCAGTGACAACACGCACACCGTCAGCGAGGCCTACGGCGTGCTGGATGAGGACCGCGGCATCGCATGGCGCGGGACGTTCATCATCGCGCCCGGCGGCACCCTCAAGGCCGCGCACGTCAATCACGGCGAAGGCGGTCGCAACGTCGATGAAGTATTGAGAACACTCAGCGTCTTTCAGATGGAAGCCGAGGGGAAACGCGTCCCCTGCAACTGGAAGGAAGGCGACGATTTCATCGAGTAGATGCATTCCCCCTGCGGTTCATCAGAAGCCGCAGGGTTTTTTATTTGGAAGAAGGCTTTTCTATTCTATATTATAAAATGCATCGAAATTATCCGTTATGTTGAAAAGTGGTGGGTGATAAGTTATAATACAGGTGCTAAATGTGGAAAATGCGAGGTGGTCCTATGCATGCACGTTATCGACGCTGGCTGGAGGATTCCAGGCTCGATGAGAAAAGCCGTCGCGAACTCGAATCGATGAGCGAAGAGGAAATAGAAGACGCCTTTTACAAGGAACTGTCATTCGGTACCGGCGGCATGCGGGGAATTGTCGGTGTCGGAACCAACCGGCTGAATGCCTACACGCTCCGGAAAGCCGTCTACGGTTACGGGCTTTTTTTGCGGGAAGTGGGTGCTGAACGCGGCGTCGTCATCGCGCACGACAACCGTCACAAGAGCGATGAATTCGCTTTGGAGGCGGCATGTGTGCTTGCGGCGCTCGGCATCAGGACGTATCTGTTCGACAGTCTCGAACCGACACCGCTCCTTTCTTTCGCGGTCCGCGACCTCCGTGCGTCCGGAGGCATCATGGTGACCGCTTCGCACAATCCGCCGAATTATAACGGTGTGAAGATGTATGACGAGAACGGCTGTCAGCTCGTGCCCGCTCTTGCCGACCGCGTCATCGAGAAAGTCAATACTGTCGAGGATTATTTCTCCATCGAATCGCTCGATGCCGATGCAGCTAAAGAGGAAGGTTTCATCCAGCATCCCGAAGGTGTCAAGGGACGATACATTGAAGCCGTGAAGGCCCTGCAGTTCCATGAGGGCTATTCCCGCAGCCTGCGCACGGTGTTCACACCGCTTCACGGCACCAGCCGGGAGATCATCCCCGATGTCCTCTCCGGCTGCGGCTATGATGTAAGGACCGTTCCGTCCCAGATGGTCATCGATCCTGATTTCAAGGCGGTGAACTCTCCCAACCCCGAACATCCCGAGGCGTTTGAACAAGCGCAAAGAATCGGGCATGAGAACGACACCGACCTGTTGATCGCCACGGACCCCGACAGCGACCGGCTCGGGCTCATGTGCCGACACGAAGGGGAATACGTGTTCCTCACCGGCAACCAGACCGGGGCGATGTTCATCGATTATATACTCGGCAGCATGCAACAATCCGGCACGCTGCCCGATGACGGCCTTATCTTCAACACTGTCGTCACCAGCGAGTTCGGCGCAGCGATCGCCCGCGCTTATGGCGTGGAGGTCGAGTCGACCCTCACAGGTTTCAAATTCATCGGCGAGCGCATGAAGGCGCTCCCGGACGAAGGCAAGCGGTTCATCATGGGGTATGAGGAGAGCTACGGCTATGTGCTAGCGGACATCACCCGCGACAAGGATGGCGTGCAGGCATCGCTCATGGCCGCGGAGATGGCAGATCAGCTCAAGCAGCAAGGCATGACGCTCGTCGATTATCTCAATAGCCTCTATGAGACCTACGGCGCCTATCGCGATAAACTGATGAACATTGTCTTAAAAGGTAGTGCCGGCGCCGAGACAATCAAAGCCATCATGGAGCATTTCCGCCGCTGGAAGCCGGAGACGTTCATGGACAGGAGGCTGCTGGTCAAGGAGGATTATCTCCGCGGTGTCCGGGAGAAAGCGGACACAAGCGAACCGCTCGATTACCCATCCTCCAATGTGGTCAAGTTCATCTTCGAGGATGATTGCTGGTTCGTGCTGCGGCCGAGCGGTACGGAACCGAAACTCAAGATCTATCTGAATGTGAAGGCATCTTCAATAGCATCCGCCGACGCGATGCTCGATGAGATGCAGAAACGAATCAACAAGATGATTAATCCATTTATAGAGGACTGAAAATATAGCAAAGGGTGCATATGAATGATCACAAACTCCCGAAGAGTCAAGGATTACAAGCAGCTCGACAGGGAACTCCCGACATTAAGGCATGTCGATCCCGATTATATCTACATCAATCTTCAGAACGCCAGGGCGAAGGAGTATACGCTCGATGTCGAAGTTGGCGATCATGTCAAGCTGGGTGAGATTCTCGGCAGACGCAAGGGCAAGTTCTTTGAACAGCCCATCTATTCCACCGTCAGCGGTGTCATAGAGGGCAGGACGAACAAGTATCATAGCTCCGGCGATGAAGTTGAATGCCTGATCGTGCGCAACGATTTCAAGGATACCTATCATGAAAGCATCACCGACCGCCCCGACAGCGTCATCGAACAGTTCACCCAGGAGGATTTCGTGGAGATCATCAAGGAGAAGGGGCTCGTCGGTCTGGGGGGGAGCGGCTTTCCCTCCTATATCAAGCTGAACACGGACAAGGACATCCACACCGTCGTCATCAACGCTGTGGAGTGCGAGCCGTATCTCAGCAGCGACTACCGCCTCATCAAGGACCAGCCCGAGGATATCTTCCGCGGCCTCACCTACCTCATGCGTGCGGTCGATGCGACCCGCGGCGTCATCGCCGTCAAGAAGACCAAGAAGGAGCTCGTCGAGGTCCTCGAACGAGAGATCTCAAGATTCTCCGATTGGAACATCCAGATCGCGACCCTCGATGATTTCTATCCCCAGGGCTGGGAGAACATGACCTTCGAGAACGCTGTCGGCATCAAAGTGCCGGTCGGGACGCTGCCGATGGAATACGGCATCCTCGGTTTCAATGTGTCGACGACGGCGAGCGTCTATGAGGCCGTCAAGCACAACCTCCCCATCATCAAGCGGCATCTCACTGTCAACGGCGACGCTGTCAATTTTCCTCAGGACATCAGGGCCCGCGTGGGGACGAGCGTCCGGGAATTGATCGAACTGAGCGATGGCTACACGGATGAGGAGAAGGTCGAAGTCATCGTCGGCGGCCCGATGATGGGCGAAAGCATCGAGAGCGACGACATCGTCGTCACACAGACGACGACGTCGATCCTTGTGCTCAAAAGCGTCGACTATGTAGAGGAGCCATGCGTCCGCTGCGCGAGCTGCGTCTACGCCTGCCCCGTCGATATCCAGCCGGTACAGATCATGAACGCAGTGAAGCGCGAGGATAAGGAATCCGCCCGCGCCC
>SL_8KL_010_SEDDRAFT_10000020_pt1 | contig 109391 bp, 106 predicted proteins | sample SodLakKL_010_SED_4_FD_11160 | JGI IMG/M metagenome (IMG submission 11160)
AAGTTATATTAATTAATTATTATAAAACTTATTTGATTACATGTCAACAACAATGTTTTATAACACCTGATATTTGTTATTTTACAATAGAGTTATATATTNTCTTATGGGTAAAACAANAAAAATATTAATTTCTCGTGCAACTAGAAGCTTATATTGATAAAACCAATAGCCCTTGTAAAAGTCCAATAATAAAACCTAAGACTCCTCCGAGAAGCTCTATATGTTTAAGTTCTTTATTTGCAACTTCCTGTACAATAGTTTCCAGTTTATATATCGGAAACCGATTAATTTTTTCTTCAATCAACGTTGCCAACTGAAGATTTTGATTAGCATTTCGACTCATATTGTCAATCAATTCTAAAATCATGTTTTCCCCTTCTTCCTCCACTAAATCATCGATATAGGTATGGATTTTTTCTCGCATCCCTTTTGGAAGAAAAGTTGGTATCTTCTTCGCCGTAATGGTCCTTAACTTAACTTTTATAATATCCATTATACTGCCACTCTGCTGCTTTTCTAATACTTCATCAATTATTTCTTCAATAGATATGAAATCATTTTCAATAGTTCTTCCGATGATTTTCGCAATCTCTTTTTTTCTTTTCGGAATCAATCCCTGTATTTCTATATTAGTCAGGGGAATTTGGTAAGATTTTAGAGGCCGAAACAGTAATTTTACTGCTAAACGGTTCGTCCCCCATCCGATAAAAGCTCCAATTATGGCTAACCCTAAAAGGTATAGCAATTTCATCACCTTTTCTCCTTTTCAAATCACTATTTTAAATCAGTATTAGTGGCTTCCATCATTAAAGACTTCAAGTTCTCTTCACTAAATTGATATTTCTTATTGCAAAAATGACACTGGAGTTCTGCGCCATGGTCATCATCTATTAAGCTTTTTAGCTCTTGTTTCCCTAAGCTGATTAAGGCTTTTTCAAAACGACTTCGATTACAATCACAAACATAGTCTACTTCATACTCTTCTAAAACTTTAGGATTTAAACCTTCAAGAAGTTGATCCATAATATCTTTTTCATTTCGACTGTTCTCTATAAGTTTAGATATCGATCCCGCTTCTTTGACCCTTTCTTCCAAAATAAAAGCAACATTTTCATCGGTATCAGGAAGAATCTGTAAAATAAAACCACCTGCACTTTTTATACTATAATCTTTATCTATGATTACACCTAGTCCTACAGCAGAAGGTTGTTGTTCAGAATACATAAAATAGGCAGCTAGATCTTCACCTATTTCTCCGCTAACCAAGGGGTAATTCCCAATATAAGGACTCTTAAGCCCTAAATCCTTAATCACAGTAATTTCGCCGTCTTTTCCAACAGCTCCACCGACATTCAGTTTTCCAGGGATTGAAGACTCCACCATAACCTGTGGATTCGTGACATATCCTTTAACATTTCCGCTCGCATTGCTGGTTGCAATAATAGTCCCTATAGGTCCTTGTCCGTGAAACCTTGTAGTAATTTTATCATTTTCTCCTTTTAACATTACTCCTAAAATACTGGTTGCGGTTAATACACGACCCAAGGCCGCAATTGCCACTGGCGAGGCTTGATGAATCTCTTTTGCTCTCTCCACTAAGTTTGTGGTGTCGGCAATAAATATTCTGACTTGTCCGTCCAGGGCCGTGCCTCTTAAAATTCTACTTTTCAATTGGTACCCTCCTAGTATTACATAGTTAATATGTCAGTTGCATTAAAAAGACAGATTGGCATTCCAATCTGTCTTCATTAATTGCGTTATAGGCTTCTGAAAAATTTGAAATTACTCTTCCGTATCATCCTTAATTACGTTTGTCGCCTGAGGCCCTTTGTCCCCTTCAACAATTTCAAATTTTACGGCTTGTCCTTCTTCTAAAGTCTTAAAGCCTTCCATTTCGATGGCTGAAAAATGAACGAATACATCATCCCCATCTTCTCGTGTGATAAATCCAAACCCTTTCTCTGCATTAAACCACTTTACTGTTCCTTTTTCCATGTAATACTACCTCCTAAATTAATACTTTTTTGATTACTCTATGTCATATTTTAAATTATACTATAAGCCTCTTCCTCCTGTCAACGATGTGTTTACTGTTTTCGACATACAAAAAATATTCGATGACTGTCCTCTTTAGGAGGGTTAAAGCTCAATTCATGATACATATCAACAGTTGAAAAACCGATTTTTTTCAATAGAGAACATAGTTCTTGGTGTCGATAAGCTTTTTGTATATGAAACTCTTTATGTTTCTCATAAAGACCATGCTTGTTTTCTTGAAAAAAAGTAAGGTCCATTTCCACTTTTTCCTCTTCGGGAGAAAAATAATTTTCCCATAAATAAGTTATGTTTCCTAAATCTTCACCATAGGTATTTCCCCCTAATATTTCTTTCAATTTATAGTAAGTGCTAATATCAAAAATGAATACCCCACCTTCTCTTAGTAAGGAGTATACTTTTAGAAAAAAAATCCGTAGATCTTCAAGATCTAAAATATAGTTTACCCCGTCACAGAGACAAAGGATTGTATTGTAGCGTTCTTGGAGCTGTAAATTCAACATATCCTGTTGATAAAATTGAATATTTAAATCCAGGTCGTTCGCTTTTTGTTGAGCTTGGCTAAGCATATCTACAGAACGATCGATGGCAGTTATTTCATATCCTTTTCTACCCATTGGAATGCTTATATTTCCAGTCCCGCAGGCTAATTCAAGGATTTGATTTTTCATATCACCTTCTTTTTTACCTAAGAAATGTTCGATGTAATTAATCCAATTTTCATAATTTACATCTTCCATTAAATGATCATAAATTCTTGCTAAATATGCATATTCCATAAAGTACCCTCTCTTTTCTGATCACAATCCTGCTTCTATGACAACTTGATAAAGCTGAAAACCGGTTAGAACCATAAACATTATTATAATTGGAAGAACCGGCCAAAATTCTTTAACATGATAATCTATAGACACGACCTCATCATCTTCGGAATTTTCATTTTGGGATAATGAAGGTTTGATATCGGTTCCGGAGAGTAAAGGATCATGATTTTTATAGCGCTTTCGAAGAGATTTGAGTAGTACAATAGCTGCAAATCCGGTTCCCAAGGCAATCAATCCAAAAAGCGCGATGGCCATTAAAATTTCTACGGTACTGATCATCTGATTGTTCCCTAATTCTCCGCCCTCTGGTAATAAATCTTCAGAGATTTCCTGCACTTGGTTCATTAAAAAACCTAAGCTCACAGCGAAGGCATTATTTGTGATATGGCCGATAATCCCTGCCCATAGAGAGTCCGTTAGAACCACTAAGTAGCCGAAAACGATCCCAAAAAAAATGGTTGCTCCCAGATTATAGATATTGAAATGGAAAATCCCAAATAATACGGCGGAAAATACAATAGCAAATTTATAACTCACTTTCTCAAAACTTCTCATAATGAATCCCCGAAACAAAACTTCTTCACAAACCCCGGCACTAACGGCGATGATTAATAAGTATAAAATGTACTGTTGTGAGGAAGTAGCAGTAGGTATTTGTGGAATATCTATTGTTCCTAAAAGACTTAGAGTTAACATAATTAAAGTATTCATTAAGACGGCAATGGGATAGACCAAAAGCGTTAAAATAATTATTAAAAATACTGATTTTATCGCTAAGCTATTAAGTCTTAAAATTTTCCATGTAGCTTTCTTTTTAATAGATAAATAGATTATGGGTGGCAGTCCTATGATTAAGTACTGAGTTAAGATCAGTTGAGTTTCTATAGCTGTATTAATTGTAGATAGTCCTAAACTGACACCAATAAATAAAATACCTAATATTAGATACATCATGCTTCCTTCAAATACTCTTAAGTCTTTCATTACTTTCGGTCTCTTTCCGTCACTGCAAAAACATAAGGAATGTTACGGTAATAATCACCAAAGTTTAACCCATAGCCTACCACAAATTTATCCGGGATAGTAAAGCCAATGTAATCGGGAGCGAGATCTACTTTGCGTCTATCGGGTTTATCAAGCAATACGCAACATTTCACACTGTCCGGATTTTTAGTTTTTAAATGCTCCATAACGCTTTTCATAGTCAGCCCTGAGTCGGCAATATCATCGGTAACTAATACGTCATAACCCGTGAGATCCTCTTGTACATCGGATACAATTTTTACTTTCCCGCTACTTTCCTGCCCATGCCCGTAACTGGAAGTGGTCATGAAATTTACTTTAACCGGAATATCCAAGGTTCTAACTAAGTCTGCAGTGAAAATAAAGCTTCCCTTTAATAAAGAAACCACATATAATTTTTTATCTTTATAATCCTCAGAAATTTTACTTCCTAGAATCTTTAATCGATCCTCGATTTCTTTTTCTGAACAAAGCACTTCCCATTCTTTTGTTTCTATATCCATTGAAAATCCTCCTTTTTCCATTCATATATTGCTACTATTCTATAATGAAAGGATATTTTTTGTCAAATCCATTTTTTTTTATTGCTAAAGCCTTGGTTCGATAGTAAAATACTCTTAGTGTCTTAGGGTTTATCAATTTTATCAAAAGGGGGTAATAATTTGCACCAATTAAAAAAAGTTGAAGAACTAAATCACCATCCTGAACATCAAAGAACTCCTGACGAGGAAACTTCAAAAATATCTTTAGAAACCTATGTTTTCCTTTTTGCAGTTCTAGGTTTTTTCTTTTATCTATCCCGGGTTATGGGGCTTGGCATTATGTTCAATGTGTTTATGAATACAGCCCACGATCTTCTGCTGAACACAGTTTTTTTCATTATGGCAGTAGCGGTATTGGCAGGAGCCTTATCCGCACTTTTATCAGAGTTTGGAGTGGTTGAATTAATTAATAAGGTAGTATCTCCTATTATGAAACCACTCTTCGGTATGCCCGGCGCAGCTTCCATAGGAGGTATCACCACTTATTTATCCGATAATCCCGCAATTATTTCCTTAGCAAAAGACAAAAAATTCATCAAGTACTTTTATAACTATCAAATTCCTGCTTTATGTAACTTGGGAACCGCCTTTGGTATGGGGCTTATTCTAACCGCCTACATGATCAGTCTCGGTTCCGAATTTATCGCCCCTGCGATTATTGGAAATCTGGGAGCTTTAATCGGTTCTATTGTTAGTGTCAGAATTATGCTTCGATTTACAAAGGAATATTATGGGGTGGATCGAAAAGGTATTGAACGCACATCAAAAGAATATAATTTTGAAGATAGTATTGACAGTACAGATTCTATTGACTTTATTCCTGAAAATCAGCCTAAAACAAGTAATTATTTTGAACGAGTATTAAACTCTATTTTAGAGGGCGGAAAAAACGGTGTGGAAATGGGACTTGGAATTATTCCAGGTGTTCTAATAATCTGTACTATTATTATGATTTTAACTTTTGGACCCAGCGAAGTGGTTGATGGCGTAGCTCATTATCACGGTGTTGCCTTTGAAGGCGTTGGACTACTCCCTCGCTTAGGTGGATATATCTATCCTGTGTTAAAACCGCTTTTTGGCTTTGAAAATCCTGAAGCAATTGCTTTTCCAATCACTGCATTAGGAGCTGTGGGAGCTGCTATGGGACTGGTCAAAAACTTTTTAGATAATAATTTAATTTCTCCAAATGATATCGCAGTTTTCACTGCCATGGGTATGTGTTGGAGCGGTTACTTAAGTACTCATGTAGGAATGATGGATGTTTTGAATCTTCGTAATTTGGCTAATAAAGCGATTATAAGCCATACTATCGGAGGTTTGGTCGCCGGAATCTCCGCAAATTATTTATTTAAGATATATTTATTAGCATTAGGAGGCTAATCCTTATGTCGAAGTAAATATAAAATTTCCTTAATCTCTCGAAGTAATATAATTATTTTGTTTATAGAATACTGGATACTGACGAGTATTAGGATAATAATAAATGCTGCGATAATATACGGTTCCACAGTGATTCCTCCTTTGAAAATCTCTTGTGCTAGGATTCCTACAATGCTAACGGGTTGTAATTTAATATGCCTGTGACTACAAAGAAACATATCATAGATATGTTTCTTTGTAGTTTGTTTACATAATTACCTTGCAGCAACCCTACTCTTCTGAGTCATAGGGTTGAAGTGTTTTTGAATGAGAAGGATTTCCCCCTAAAAGATGCTCTAATTCCTTGGGATAACTAATAGTGTCCGTAGAACCGTCACTGATATACGGTACACGAGGTCCTGTTTCAAAGTGTCTTAACCAATCATACATTCCTACCCCGTCCACATCCATTTCACTGGCCCGAACTCTTCGAATTTTCAAAGGGTCAAAATCTTTATGAAAAGGAGATAGATAAGGATCCCAACCAACTTCCAAAATCGCAATATTTTCATAGCTTATGCCTTCATACTCCCCTTGATGAAGAAATTTCATTAATTTTTCATTTTGAGGCCTGGATCCGAAAGGAAGGGCCAGGGTATTCATTTCATAATCCGGTAAATATTCCAAGACCATATTATTGAGTCTTCCAAGTTGATATTGCAGCTCTTCCTCATTTAAATTATTAAAATTGGCATGGGTATAGCTATGATTACCGATATCCATTCCCTTATCTACGATAAAATTAAGTTTATACTCTACCAAATCTTCCTGCCCGAAGGGTGTACCTCCATTGATAAAAAAAGTTGCCTCCAAAGGAAAATCCGGATGTTCTTCATGAAAATCAAGTAAAATTCCTACTGCGGAATCCGGATCGATTTCCCATTCTCCTTCACTGTTCTCAATCATGTTAAAGTTATTTTGTCTTCCGTCATCAAAAGTAAAAACCACAGGTTTATACCCCGGCTCAACTTCCATATTTCCCGTTGCATAGTCCTCCAAACTAACGGGACGGAACCCTCGTTCATACAGTTCCTCTAAATCCTTTCGGAAATTTTCGGGAGTACGAACCCAAGTATCTTCCGGTCCATCGATATGATGATACATCAACACCATCACTTGTCCTAATTCATTGGCACTGACAGAAGCTGGATCTATCGCTTCTACAGATTCCCCCTCTTCACTTTCCTCATCTGTAGTCTGATCGGTTTCCTCTACACTTGGTTCTACTTCCTCATCAACATCTTCCTCTTCTGCTTGTGATTGATCATGTTCAGTTACCCCTTCTTCTGAATTATCAGTGCACCCCATAATTATGGTAGCAACTAAAAACAGAATCCCCAAATAAACCATTCTTTTTTTGTTCATCACTGCACCCCTTTTTCTGATGTTTAGAATTTGCAAACTTGTCTTTTTAATAATATAACTTATCCAATATGAAAAAACAACCTAAAGTATTCCTTCTAAATCTCTTTTCAAAAACGAGCAAATCGATTATTATAGTATAGAAAGTAAAAATAAAGAGGTGATTAAATGTTTAGCAATGGCGAAAACCAGGCAGAAAATAAATTGCTTTTACTTTATCTATTGTCTGAAGTAGAAGGTGAAGCTTACCAAAGACAGGTGATCGATTTAATTCTCGATCATGAAATCATGAATTACTTTACGGTACAACAATTAATCTCGGAACTAAAAAAAGCGAACCTTATTGAAGAGACATCTGCATCGGAAGGGAGTAAAAAACTATATTTAACTCCTGAAGGAAAAAATACCTTAGAATATTTTAAAAATCGAATACCGTATAATAGACTGCAAAGTTTTCAGCAATTAATACAGGAAAGAGAACAAGCCCTTAAGGAAAACTTTAAAATTATATCTAAGATGCAAAAACTTCAAGATGGATCTTACTTAGTAAAATTGGGAATTATTAAAAATGGAGAAGAAGACCTATTCTTAAAGCTTCATGTTGATACCCTTCGAGAGGCAGAAAAAATGCTGGAAGTATGGAATAAAAACCATCAGAAAATAACCAAAGAACTCAATACTATCTTACTTGATAATTAAGTCAGGGCTTTTAGCCCTGACTTTTGTAATTCTTTTATGACCGATTTTTAAGTTGACTTAATCGTTCCTCAATGGTTTTTAACATCTTGCGATATTTATCTGCTTTCGATTCCTCTTCCCGAACCAAACTCTCCGGTGCTTTACTAATAAACCCTTTATTTTGTAGTTTCCCCTCAGCTCTTTTTACTTCTCCTTGTAGTTTCTTTTTTTCCTCCTCTAATCGTATCAATTCTTTTTCAATGTCCAAAAGATCTTCTAAGGGAATAAATAAATCCACTTCCTCTACTACTGCAGAAACCGCATCTTCCGGTACTAAAGTAGCATCTTCAACGGTTTTCATTTCTGACACACCGGCTAATGATTTTAAATAAGTTAAATGCTTTTTTAGAATCTCCTTTTTTCTCTTATCTGTTGTATGAATAATTAGTTTGGCTTTTCTTGAAGGCAATACGTTCATATCGCTACGGATGTTTCGAAGTGTTTTAATAATCTCCATGATAAGGGCTACTTCTCTTTCTTCTTTTGGAAAATGATATTCCTCTTTATTTTCCGGCCAAGAAGCCACAATTACGCTTGAATCATCCTCTTTAATATTTTGCCAAATTTCTTCCGTAATAAAGGGCATAAAAGGATGGAGGATTTTAAGTATGTTTTCTAAAGCATGATTCAGAGTATATAGAGCGGCCCTTTTCTCTTCGGGATTTTCACCATATAATCGACTTTTGGAAAACTCTATATACCAATCACAATATTCATTCCAAACAAAGTCATAGATCTTTTGAAGAGCAATACCCAGTTCAAATCGTTCCATATTCATAGTAACGTCTTTTGCCACTTGATTAAACCGAGACATAATCCAGTAATCCGTTGTATTTAAATGATTTTTAATATCTTCGTAATTTGCTATAGGATCCTCATTATTCATCAATACAAAACGCGTAGCGTTCCAAAGTTTGTTGGCAAAATTCCTACTAGATTCCAGTCGTTCAAGATGAAATCTCATATCATTACCCGGTGTATTTCCAGTAATCAACGTAAAGCGAAGAGCATCGGCTCCAAACTCATCGATAGCCTCTAGGGGATCTATACCGTTTCCAAGAGATTTACTCATCTTTCGTCCTTCTGCATCCCGAACCAATCCATGAACTAGAACATGTTTAAACGGAATTTTATTCATGAATTCCAATCCGGAAAAAGCCATTCGAACTACCCAGAAAAATATTATATCATATCCTGTTACTAATACATCCGTGGGATAGAACTTCTTCAACTCCTTGGTATCTTCGGGCCACCCTAAAGTAGAAAAAGGCCAAAGAGCAGAACTGAACCATGTATCCAATACGTCTTCATCCTGCACCATATCCGTTGATCCGCATTTTGCACAATGCTTTGGGGCTTCTTTCGATACTATTATTTCATCACATTCCCTGCAATAATAGGCTGGGATACGATGCCCCCACCAAAGCTGCCGTGAGATACACCAGTCTCGAATGTTTTCCAACCAGTTTAAATAAGTTTTAGAAAATCGATCAGGAACAAATTGAATGTCTCCATTATTCACAACATCCATCGCAGGCTTTGCTAATGACTCCATTTTCACAAACCACTGTTCTGAAGTTATAGGCTCTACCACCGTTGTGCATCGGCTGCATTGACCAACACTATGCTCATGTTCTTTTATCTCTTTTAGGAAGTTACTATTTTGAAGGTCTGTTACAATGGCTTTACGAGCTTCGTAACGATCTAGACCTTGATATTGTTCTCCTCGTTCATTAACCCTAGCTTCTTCATCCAACACCAAAATCTGATCCAAGTCATGTCTCATACCGATTTCGAAGTCGTTAGGATCATGGCTGGGAGTGATTTTCAACGCTCCGGTACCCATTGTCTGATCTACATAATCATCGGCGATAATCGGCAGCTCCCGATTGAGTAAGGGCAAAATCGCCACCTTCCCGATTAGATGTTGATAACGTTTATCTTCAGGGTGGACTGCGACGGCAGTATCTCCCAACATAGTTTCCGGTCGAGTAGTGGCAATAACCACAAACTCTTCGGAATCTTTGATTGGATACTTCACATGCCAAAAGCTTCCTTTTTTATCATGATGATCCACTTCTGCATCGGATAAAGATGTACGGCAACTGGGGCACCAGTTTATGATTCGATTACCTTTATAAATTAAACCTTTTTCATAGAGTCTTATAAAAACTTCCGTTACCGCATCATTCAATCCTTCGTCCATGGTAAATCGCTCTCGTGACCAATCACAGGAGTTCCCAAGTTTTTTCATTTGGCTGACGATTTTACGACCATATTCATCTCGCCAACTCCAGGCTCGATCCAAAAATCCTTCCCTGCCTACATCTTTTTTTGTTAACCCCTCTTCATTTTTTAATTTTTCAACTACTTTTACTTCCGTGGATATACTGGCATGGTCCGTGCCTGGTTGCCATAAGGTTTCATAGCCCTGCATTCTTTTCCAGCGGATTAATATATCCTGTAGTGTATGGTCTAATGCATGGCCTATGTGTAGCTGCCCTGTAATATTCGGTGGTGGCAGCACAATGGAGTAAGGGGGTTTCTTTGAATTTGGATCGGCTTTAAAAAAATCTTTGTCCATCCAATGCTGATAAATCTTTTCCTCAAAAGCTTTTGGATCATAAGTTTTTGCTAATTTCTCGCTCATATCCTTTCCTCCTCATTTATAAACAATTATATATTAGATAAAAAAAACCTCATCCTTATTCTGATAGAATCAGTTAAGGACGAAGCTTGACATTCGTGGTACCACCTTAGTTTCTATAATAAAATAATTATAGACACTTCTTTTGGATAACGGAACTACCGTCTACAACTACTTAGTTTCATCGCAGAAGCTCATAGGCTACTTCAGTAATCATTGCCTTAAGTGATGTTTCAGCTACTCATCACCTCTCTTTTTAAGGATTATTACCTACTACTCCTAATCATTGCCGATTATTAAGTTATTATAAATTATAATGGTATTTTCAGTTTTGTCAATTCATTTTTTTGAAAAAACTAATTATTCAAGAACTTTATTCTCTTTTAATTTCCTTAGCCCCATTTTAAGATATCGAAAGAAAGCAATTATCGTAATTAGAATTGCTGTGATCAATAGGTATCTTCCCATGTTTACGCCTAATCCAATAAGTAATATTGCTACATAAAACAGTACCGTAGAAACTTTCCCTAATTTGTTTGCTGGAATAACGGTTTTATCTCTTCGAGTATATAAAATCGCCGCTCCTAAAATCATCAGTGCTTCTTTGATTCCTACTACGATTAAAATCCATAGAGGCAAAATCCCTGCAATGGTAAAGCACACAATTACCGTAAGTTGCATTAATTTATCCGCTAAGGGGTCTAGGGCCTGACCGATTTTTGTAACCTGATGATATTTACGGGCTAAATAACCGTCTAATCCGTCGGTAATACCGGCTAAGAAAAAGACTATTGTTGCATACAAGAGATTGTTATCTTCAAAGAAGAAAAAAACGTAAATAAATACAGGAATTAATAATAATCGCAGGGTAGTTAATATATTTGGTAAGTTCATAAAACACCTCTATTGTTCCAATTTCTTATGCATACATCATACCATAACTATTGAATAAAAAACAATCACTCCCAGCAATATTTAAGTAAAAGCTTTTATTCTCAGGCTATTAAAGATTAAGTCGAATTTCTTCCACATAAGGGGTGAATTCACCTTTGAATTTTTCCATTTCTTCCTTGGAGTAAGATTCCATTCGAACCTTAGGAGAGAGAACTTCATCGTTAAGTTTTACACTCTGTAAAACAAATCGCTTACTATCTCGAACCATTTGCTTTAAGCCCTCAATGGATTTTGGTGACATCAATTCCTTGACAAAAGTTGTTCGAAACTCATAATCAATTTCGGAGTTTTTCAAAAGTTTAAGCGATTCCAGTACTTGTTCTTCATAACCGAATTCTCCAATTATTTTGTCATATTGATTAATGTCTGTTTTAACATCCATAGCAACATAGTCTAGATAGTTCTTATTCAATAGATCTTTTAAAACCTTTGGGTTTGAACCATTAGTATCTAACTTAATATTAAACCCTTGCTCCTTATAGCTTTGTATAAAACCTACCAGATCCTTTTGAAGGGTCGGCTCTCCACCGGAAATGCAAATATTCGAAATGTATTTTTTTCTGCTTAATAGGACTTTTTTCACTTCCTCTTCATTGAAGAAATCCCCCGTTTGGTTTACAATATTTTTATTATGACAATAGGGGCACCGGAAATTGCAACCACTGGTAAATATCACAGAACAAAGTTCCCTGGGGTAATCCACTAGGGATAATTTATGAAATCCAAGTATCTTCATAACGTTACCTAATTTGCCGGTCGCATAAGATTGTTCATACTGATTTCATCAGAAAAAGTTTCCCGGTCCTTGTACTCCTCTTTCTTTCCTTTATTCCATGATTGTACAGGACGATGAAATCCTACAACCCTTGTCCAGACTTCACTTTCTCGCTCACAAGTCGGACAGAGGAAGTGTTCTCCCTTTATATAACCATGTTCCGGACAAATAGAGAAGGTGGGTGTAATAGTAATGTATGGAACACTGCTTTTTTCCATAGCGGTTTTTATTAATGCTTTACAAGTCTCTATATCCCCTACTTCTTCTCCCAAAAATCCATGCATCACCGTACCTCCGGTATATAAGGACTGTAAATTTTCTTGAAGTTCTAAGGCTTCAAAGAAGTCTTTAGTGTGTCCTACTGGTAATTGGGTAGAGTTTGTATAATAGGGTTCTTCATCTCCTTGAGTAAATATTTTTCCATACATTTTTTTATCCAATCGTGCAAAACGGTAAGCTGCACCTTCCGCCGGCGAAGCTTCTAAGTTCCATAGGCTTCCAGTCTCTTCCTGAAATATTTGGATGACTTTATTCATAAATTCCATAATCTCCACTGCAAATTGATTGCCCTCGGGCGTAGTGATATCTTTCCCCAAAAGGTTAACGCAGGCTTCATTCATGCCGTTTAAACCAATGGTTGAAAAATGATTCTTAAAATACTCACCCGTATTATCTTTAACCCCTTGCAGGTAGAATCTTGAATAAGGATACAATCCGGCTTCCATGTATTTTTCCAGCATTACGCGTTTAGCATCACAAATTTCACGGGATTTTTCCATTAATAACCGAACTTCTTTCTTAAATTCTTCTTCATTGGTGGTTAAGTATCCGATTCGAGCCATATTTAAGGTTACCACGTTGATGGATCCCGTTAGAGGATTAGCTCCGAATAGGCCACCCCCTCTTTTTCTGAGTTCACGGTTATCCAGTCTTAATCGACAGCACATACTTCTAACGTCTTCCGGTTCAAGATCTGAGTTTAAAAAATTCGCAAAATATGGAGTGCCGAATTTCCGTGTCATCTCCATAATGCTGTTTACTACCGGTGTGTTCCATGGAAAATCCTTAGTAATATTAATAGTTGGAATCGGAAAACTGAAAGCTCTTCCGGCACCATCTCCCTCCATCATCACTTCACAGAAAGCTTTATTAAACATGTCCATTTCTTGTTGAAATTCACCGTAATTTTTATCCATCAGTTTGCCGGCAATTTTCACGGGCTGTTTAACTAATAAAGGGTGCGGAGCAATGTCTAAGGTAACATTTGTAAATGGGGTTTGAAAGCCTACCCGGGTTGGAACATTAAGATTAAAAACAAACCGTTGCAAGGATTTTTTTACCTGAGAGTAATCAAGGCCATCATAGTAAATAAAAGGAGCTAAGTACGTATCAATGCTCGATACCGCTTGAGCACCGGCAGCTTCCCCTTGCAAGGTGTATAAAAGATTTACCAATTGACCCAACGCGGACTCGAAATGTTTTGGGGGTCTTGATTCCACCTTTCCTTGAGCACCTTTAAATCCTTGTTCTAGAAATGCTTCTAAGTCCCAACCACAGCAATAAGGAGCTAAAAGTCCTAGGTCATGAATATGTAGATCTCCTTTTATATGGGAATCCCTTAAATTTTTATCATAAATTTTATTTAACCAATACTTCTTAGTAATGCTCTCGACGATATGATTATTCAGCCCCTGTAGTGAAAAACTCATATTCGCATTTTCATTAACTCTCCAGTCATCAAGATTCACATAGTCTTCAATCATCTCTTCCGCGTCCATGAAAAGGTTTTTCACTTCACGAATTTCCTCATGACGTTTCCGATATAATATATAGGCTTTAGCAGTTTTTGCATGACCTTCTTCAATTAATATCTTCTCAACCACATCTTGAATATCCTCTACTGCAGGTATATTCCCTCGATAAGTTTCTTTTAAAACAGATTCTACTTTTAAGGTAAGATCATCGGCTTTTGCCTGATTTTTTCCTCCCACGGATTGAGCTGCAGCAAAAATAGCTTTTGTGATTTTTTTCGAATCATAGCCCACTATTTCTCCATTTCTTTTTTGTACTTTTGATAATGTCATTTTACCCCTCCTAGATTTTTCATGGTTCATATACTACATATTGTATATTATATAGAAAAGAGCTACAAGATTCAATCCAATTCGGAAAGAAAATTATAACTCCCAATACATTCTTTGGAATTTCATTATTCGCGTGAAATATAGTTACCTGAACCTAATTTCCTCAACTCACAATCCAATAAATCCCAACCAGTCCTTCTAAATTCCAAATCCTGATGAGAATTGATTAACTGGATACGTTGTTGATGTTGAAGTTTGATGCGTGAAGAGTGGATATCTTTTTTTGATTTGTTTGAATCCTTATTACAATTACATAATGTAAGGATATCTTGTCGCTCCAATTGATTTTTCAACTCAAGCACAGTACCGACATTCCCATGAACCAATGGAACACGATTGTTTAAAATTTCATGAATGACATTTGTTAAAAAAACGTAGTGGGTACAACCAAGCACTAAAACATCCCCTTTTCCAAGGGAAAGACTATTGAACAATCGGATTAAATAGGCTTGAACTTTTGATCCGGCCCCTTTTTCTTGTTCAATTAATTGTACAAGTCCAGGGCATGGAAGTTTCACAATCTTTTTGCTTGTGTCGATATTCTGCACAAGTTCATGGAATTTTTTTTCTTTTAAGGTAAAAGGAGTTGCCATAACAACAACCCGTTTAATATTTTTCATATTCACCGCCGGTTTCACCGCCGGTTCCATACCGATAATAGGAAGATCGTAGGATTTTCGCAAATCTTTAATAGCCGCACTTGTGGCTGTGTTACATGCAACAACCAAGGCCTTAGAGCCTCTATCAATCAAATATTTAGAAACATGCATAGAAAAATCTAAGACTTCTTCTTTTGTTTTTTCTCCATAGGGTGCATTTTTAGAGTCCCCATAATAAAGAAAGTTTTCCCGGGGCAGAGTGACGATCATTTGAGCCAACACACTGATTCCCCCCAATCCCGAATCAAATACCCCAATGGGCTTTTCCATTTTAGTAAACATTCCTTTCAGTACTAATAATTTATACGTTTTTTCCGCATGCTGATGTTGAGCAGTAGACCGATGGCAATCATATTAGATAACATAAAGGTTCCTCCATAGCTTACAAACGGTAGAGGTTTGCCCGTAACGGGCATCAGTCCGATGGTCATCATAACATTGGCAAAGATATGAAACGCCAGCATAGAAATTATGCCTATGGCCAAGATCGATCCAAAATGATCTTTTGAATGCTTCGCTACCATAATCCCTTTAATTAACAAAACAATATATAAGAATAATAAAATGCACACCCCTACAAATCCAAGTTCTTCAGCAATAACCGAAAAAATAAAATCCGTATGTTTTTCCGGAAGAAAACCTAATTGACTTTGTATCCCCTCATTAAATCCTTTCCCGGTTAGCATTCCCGAGCCTACGGCATAAATGGACTGTGTAATTTGATAGGCATCCCCCATGGGATCTAAGCTGGGATTAATAAATACCATAATTCTTCGTTGTTGATATTCATTTAAATAATTCCATGCAAAAGGGGCACTGGCTAGGGCTACTAGAAAAGTAATTAAAATATATTTATATTTTAATCCTGCCACAAATAGCATAGCGAAGGTAAACACAGGAAAAACCAATGTAGTTCCTAAATCCGGTTGCTTATATACGAGTACCATGGGAATTACTGTAATAATAACGATTTTACCTAGCGTTTTCAATTCATTGATGGTTTCTCGATGTTCGCTAATCACTTTTGCTAGGGAAATAATAATTCCAATCTTAGCAAAATCCGAGGGTTGAAAGCCAAATCCTCCGATATAGAGCCAGCGATTAGCACCCCAATCCTCACCCCCAACTCCTGCAATTAATACAGCAATAAGCAATAGGATGGAAAAGAAATAGATCAACAAATAAAAATTCCCAAAGGTTTTGTAATCAAAAAATAAGATGATGGTAATTACAATTAATCCGAGGATCATGGAAGTAAGTTGTGTTTGTATATATGAATCACTATTTGCTAAATTACTTGTGGCACTAGAGATCATTATGATTCCAAATATAGAAATCAAGATTACCACTGCGAGCATGCTAAAATCTAAGTTTTTCAGTGTTTTCCCTTCAAAATTCATTTTTTCACTCCTACATATTCTTGATATCAGTTTATTGGATCACATATTTTATTAATAAAGTGATCCGCTATCATGAGGTCTCCTCTAGTCTACTACAAAGTATGGGTTTTGAATATAAAAAAATCAAGTTTTTTTATCCCTCACAACTTCACTTGAATCTAGGGATGTTAGAATATAACTCCTTCGTTCATAGGTATACCCCTCCACTTTAAGGGGTATATCTATGAACGTTTTTTCAACAATGTTATGAGGATAACCCATTCATAAATTTTAAGGTTTTATCAATTATTATTTTAAATTCTACTTGTTTATCACTTAAATTACTTTTTCTTAGGACTTTATCATAATAGCTAATATCTTCTTCCAAGTATTCTCGTCCACGGTTCGTTATTTGTCGGGATTCATTTTGAAGCATCTTTTCTAATTTATTTTGATTCCTTTTCCTTTGAGTTATCCCCCAGCTAATACTTTTATACAAAATTCCACCTAAAACTAAATATTTTCCCAGTGAAAAAACCGACTTTTTCGGATTGATTTTATTATCAATTTGAAGCAATGCAAAACTTTTGAAATCATGATGATAAGCATTGTGGGGACTATAGTATAAAAAAACCAGAGGTATTCCGATAGCCATACCTTTGCTAATTTTCCTTTTGAAAAACATTCTTTTATCAATATCCTTTTCACTTGCTGAAAAGTTACCCGCTGTGTCTATTTCATCTTCGAAAATTTTCATTTGTTCATCAGATATCTTTAACTGGTTCTGAATTTCCTTTAAAAGTTCTTTCTTCTCATCAGTTAGATAATGATTCGCCGTTGTCACAGATAGTATATCCTGCATTAATGAAAATCGTAGGATGTCTCTTTCCTGACCTTTTACTTTGCTTAGCAAAAGATCGATATGGTTTAGTAAATCAACCGACTTTGTTTCATTGCTGATAAAACAGTCCATAATCTTCTTTCGCAGCTTCTTCGGAAGTTGTATATAAGCCAACACTTTGTAAAAAGCGCTCATTTGAAATACATCTGAATCTTTCAAATTCTTTATTATACTCGCGAGTATTAACCCGTATTCCTGTTTAATTTCTCCGTCAAGTTTTCTGATATCTCGTACCATGACTTTTTCCTCCTTATTGTTTGCTTAGGGCATCTACAAAGGCCTTATGTAGATCTTCTTTAAGATAAATACCATATTTTTTAAGAACCAAAGTAATAGCTTTCAATAGCCGATATAATTTTTCTTCATTACAATTTTCTCCCATATGCCCGATGCGTAAAATTTTTCCGGATAATTCTCCATGGGATGTTGAAACAAAAATATTATGCTCTTTCCATAGTTCATCACGGAGGATTTTATAGGTGATCCCTTGTGGAATTACCACCGCGGAAACAGTATTTGAAAAACCACTATCAGGATAAAGACTTAAGCCTGCATTGATTACCGCTTGTTTTACACCGTTTCCAAGGAAGTTATGACGAGCAATTACGTCTTCTTGAGTCCAACGTTCAATAGCTCTTTCCAGTGCATAAAATTGTGCTATTGGCTGTGTGTAGGGCAGTGTTTTTTTTAATTCAATGTCTTTCCAAATCAACAGATTAGTATAGAAACTTTGGGTCTTCTCTTTTTTCTTTGACATCATTTTCCAAGCTTCATTACTGATGCTTATTATTACCATGCCTGAGGGTACCGATAAGCATTTTTGAGAAGCTGTAATTACCAGATCCAGTCCCCATTTATCTGTTTCTATTTTTTCTCCGCCTACGGTTGAAACTGCATCCACAACGCTTAGAATCCCATATTTATTCAATAAAGCATTGATCTTTTCTATATTATTAATCACTCCGGTAGGAGTTTCACAGTGTACGATTGTAGCAAGTTTGTAATCATTATTTTCTTTTAAAATTCTATCTAATCCATTAATATCTATGGGTTTTTTATCATCGGAAGAATAAAAGGTTACTTTTGCACCATAACTTTCTGCTATTTCTCCAAATGTTTTTCCAAATAAACCGTTTTCAATACATAAAATTTTGTCACCGCTTTCCAATAGTGAAGCCATGGCGGCCTCCAAACCCAAAATCCCTTCTCCGTTTAATATCCGAATATCATTTGTCGTTTTAAATATCTTTTTCAACTGATCTGTTAAACTCATATAGTAATCGATAAAATCAGGATGTCCATCTGGAAGCAGGATCGGTGTAGCCATTGCCCTTCGAACCTCCTCATGGACTTCTGTAGGACCAGGACTCATAATCAAGGTTTCTTTCATAATATTTATTCCTCCCCTTTATCATTGTAATGCAGGCTAGCTAGTAAATAGGGACTGTTTTTCCAAGAACTTTATACTACTAAACCCTTCTAAAGCAACTGCTCGATTACATAAGCCACACCATGTTCTTCATTACTTTTCGTTACCCAGTCGGCTTCTTCTAAAACTTTTTCATCGGCATTTGCCATAGCCACACCTAAACCTGATGATTGAATCATGGAAAGGTCATTTAGTTGATCCCCTATAGCAATCATTTCCTTCTTTTGAATCTGTAATTTTTCACCTACATAGTTCAGAGCGGCACCTTTTGATGCTCTATCGCTTAATGCTTCAATATTATTCGACGAAGAACTGGTCACAGCAACACCTTTTATTTGATTTAACTGTGCTTTTATTTTACTTAAAACCTGTTCTTCTTCAGAAAGTATAAAAAAAGTATTTATTGAAATCTTTTGATCAGAAATTTTATGAAAGTCAATTTTTTTAAGATTTTTATCAAAAATCATCTTTAAAATTAAGGATTTATAAAGAGAAAAAGGATTTGAAAACTCGTGTTGCAAAAATCGTTTTGCTTCCCAAAATCGAGCTTTATAGCTTTGAATATATATATTATCTGCATCAGAACTGTGAAAATAAACATTTTGATTATTCAATATTTTAATAATTTCCGTTGTAGCCTCTGGCTCCAAATATACTGATTTCTCGACATCATGAACTTTATTACGTATAATTGCACCATTGTTAGTAATCAGATAACAATCAAAAGAAAATAAGTCCGTATATTTTTTTAAAGTGCTGTAGGATCTTCCGGTGGCAATCACAATTTCAATACCCTTTTTACTAGCCGATTCCAGGGCATTAAGATCTCTTGAGGAAATGTTTTTATTGTTTTTTAATAATGTACCATCCATATCTGTTGCTAAGAGTTTATATTTCATCTAATACGCCAACTTTCTATTTGATTATTCTCTTATTAAAATAATTAATTACTATAATGTTCTTTAGTATCTATTATACCTTGTTTTCCTTCAGATAAAAAGTCATGAGCCATCTTTCTTTCTTAATTTCTATTTCACGTTCACATATATACTAATTGTGTTATAATAACTATAGAAACATTAAAAGTAAGTAATTATTAACAGGAGGGATATTATGTTATCAGAAAAACTTTTAGAAGAACTTAACGAACAAATCAAGTATGAATTTTTCTCTGCTAATTACTATTTAGCCATGGCAGCTTACTGTAAGGACCAAAATCTTGAAGGTTTCGCGAATTTTTTCATCGTCCAAGCAGAAGAAGAACGATTCCATGCAATGAAGTTTTTTAATTTCATCGATGAAATGGGTGGCAAAGTTATTATTACTGGTTACGATGATCCTAGAACCGAATTTGAATCCTTGGTTGACGTTTTTACTGCAGGATTAGAACATGAGCAATTTGTAACAAATCGAATTCATCACTTGATGGATATTTCCATGGATGAAAAAAACTATCCTGCCATTAGCTTTTTAAACTGGTTTGTTGATGAACAGGTGGAAGAAGAATCCACTATGACAGATTTATTATCAAAACTTAAGCTTATCAATAACAATCCAAATGGATTATTCATGCTTGACAAAGAACTCTCTACACGAACTTTTGTGCCGCCAAAAGCTTAACCATTAAAATCACTAAATATATTCACTTTTTTAATATAAACCTGTCGTTGGGTCCTAGGGGATTCTGCTTCAGGTTTTTTCATTTTTAACTATTTTAAAGCATATGACTAAATAATTGACGATTATTAAAGAAAAACTAGCTATCAGAACTTAAGAGCAACAGAATGAAAACCAGTGCTTCTTATAGCTATTTACTGACATTGTTAGATCCACTTCTAAATGATATAGTTAAATGTAGTGTGATTGGAATGAATAATTCCCAAAAAATAAATAGGAGTGATTTTGTTGAATGATTTAAGTAGTGATTTATCCAGTGATAATATTAAGCGGTTGGTGCAAGAGGAAAATGTAAAGTTCATTAACCTTCAATTTACAGACGTTTTTGGCAAACCCAAAAATGTTGCTATTACCTCAAGCCAACTGGACTCCGCTTTAAACGGAGAAGTGATGTTTGACGGCTCTTCCATTAAAGGATTTGTTCGTGTAGAAGAATCCGATATGGTTTTAGTGCCAGATCCATCCACATTTAAGATTTTCCCTTGGAGAACAGACTCGGAAGGAAAGGCCGCAGGAATGATTTGTGATGTTTATAATACAGATGGAACTATTTTCGACGGATGTCCCCGTGGGGTTCTGAAAAAAGTCTTAGCAGAACTGAAAGAATATGGGTATGAATATTTTGTAGGGCCCGAAGTGGAATTCTTCTTATTCGAGAGAGATAAAGATGGAAACCCTACAACTGAAATACATGATACGGCGGGATATTTTGATATGTCTCCTACGGATTTAGGAGAAGATGCCCGTAGAGATATGGTTTTAATGTTGGAAAAACTAGGTTTCGAAATCGAAGCATCTCACCATGAAGCAGCTCCAGGACAACATGAAATTGATTTTAAATATGGAGAGGCACTAGAAGCTGCAGATCAAATTTCTATATTTAAATTAGTTGTTAAGACGGTGGCTAAGCAACATGGTCTGCACGCTACTTTTATGCCTAAGCCTTTAAAAAACTCTCATGGTACCTGTATGCATATCAATCAGTCTTTATTTAAAGACGGTAAAAATATTTTCGAGTCTAAAAACGATGATCTTGGTTTGTCTCAAGAAGCCTATTACTTTATTGGCGGACTCATCAAGCATGCCAGAGCTTTCTCCGCTATTACAAATGCATCAGTTAATTCGTATAAGCGTTTTGTTCCCGGATATGAGGCGCCTACAGATATCGCATGGGGAGTCGAAAACCGTACGCCATTGATCAGGATTCCCGGAACTCGTGGTGCGGGAACCAGGGTAGAACTTCGAAATCCGGATCCCACAGCAAATCATTATTTAGCCCTTGCTGCAGTTTTGTCAGCTGGACTTGATGGAATTAAAAATAAGATAGAACCCCCTGCATACTTTGATGGATGCACTTATGATATGGACTGTAAAACCCGCGAAGAAAAGAAAATAGAGAGATTCCCGGAAACTTTAGGGGAAGCTCTTACGGAACTTGAAAAGAGCGACTTCATGAAAGAGTCTTTGGGAGAGCATATTTTCAACTTATATCTCAAAGCTAAAAAAGCGGAATGGCGAGAATACAGTCAGGAAATCCATGATTGGGAGCTTAAAAAGTATTTAAATTATTATTAAGCTAATTCCAGTTTCGGTATTAAAATAACACAAGAATTTTATAGAATAAAAACCTTCTGAGACCATTTCAGAAGGTTTTTTCTTGTCATAAGTTAAGTTGTTTATTACTTAAATAAGTTTTTACTTCTTAAAATAAACAATCGATCATTTTCCTTATAGATATTATTGAATTTTTACTCGGTGATAGGTTTTCTTCCCTTTTCGTATCATCAGTTTATTGTCTTTAAAGGACTCCAAGGATACTAGATGATGAATATCTTCTATAGTTTCTTCATTAATATAAACTCCGCCTTGTTGCACCAGGCGTCTTCCTTCCCCTCGAGAACTAATCAAACCTGTTTTTGTAAGCAATGTTAGTATATCCATCCCTTCTTGAAATTCTTCTGTGCACATTTCAGAAGTAGGTGCGTTGTCTGTATCAGCATTTCCTGAAAATAAAGCTTTTGCTGCCTCTAGTGCTTTTGTAGCTTCGGTTTCCCCGTGAACCAGCTTTGTAGTTTCAAAGGCTAAAACTTCTTTTGCCTTTTCGATCTCTTTACCTTTCATAGCGGAAAGTTGCTTTACTTCCTCTGTTGGTATTAAAGTAAGTAGCATTAAGCAGTTTTCAACGTCTGCATCATTGACATTTCTTAAATACTGAAAAAATTCATAGGGAGAGGTTTTTGCAGGATCCAGCCATATGGTGCCCGATTCAGTTTTTCCCATCTTCTTCCCTTCGGAATTTGTCAACAGTTTAAAGGTTAATGCGAATACGGAATCCTTCTCCAGCTTTCGAACAAGTTCGTATCCTCCGATGATATTAGACCACTGATCACTCCCCCCTACTTGAAGCTTACAATTATATCGACGGTAAAGTTCTAAAAAGTCATAGGACTGCATGATCATGTAATTAAACTCCAAAAAAGTTAATCCTTTATCTAAGCGGGATTTATAGCATTCTGCATTCAACATACGATTAATCGTAAAGTGTTTACCAATTTCTCGGATAAATTCTACGTAGTTTAAATCCAATAGCCAGTCTGCATTATTCACTACAATGGCTTTATCCTCACTTAAATCAATGTATTTTTGAAACTGACCCTTAAAATATTCAATATTCTCGTCAATGGTCTTCTTCGTAAGCATTTTACGCATATCCTGTTTACCGGAAGGATCTCCAACCATCGTTGTTCCGCCACCAAATAGTATAATGGGTCGATGACCTGCTTTTTGCATTCTTTTAATAACCATCATTTGAACAAAGTGCCCCAGGGTTAAGCTGGGTGCGGTTGCATCAAATCCGATATAAAAAGTTACGGACTCCTTTTTTAATAATTTTTTCAATTCTTCTTCATGGATAACCTGTTCAATATATCCTCTTTCCTGTAATTCTTCATAAACATTAACATTTTTCATTTTAATCCTCCTCTATCATTTATTTTAGTTTGTACTAAATATTAACTAATGTTATTAAAGTAATTAAAAAAAAAGCTCTTCTCCTTATTATATGCTAAGGACGAAAAGCTCGCGGTACCACCTTAATTACATCCTACAACGTAGAATGTCTCTTAATAACTGTAACGTATTTTATACGCGACATTTTCATGCCGGAACTCGGGAGTGTAATTCACAGATATATCCGGAAAACTTTGCACCATCCAGTTTTCTCTCTTATTCGCGTCATTATATCTGTTACTGATTCCTTCAATGTTCGTTAATTTATTCAACTATTGTAATTATTATAAAGGATTGATCCAAATTGTCAAGTATCTTTAATCAACTTGTGATAAATCAATATGGCAATAACCTTTTGGGTTTTTCTTCAAATAGTTTTGATGGACTTCTTCTGCTTTGTAGTAATTTGCTAAGGGTTTGACTTCCGTAACAATATCTTCTTTATACTGCTTTTGTTCCTCTTGGATAGACTCCTTAATTATAGCTATATCTCTATCATCTAAATAATAGATTCCGGTACGATACTGAGCTCCCGTATCTGGGCCCTGTCGGTTTAACACCGTTGGATCCACAATTTTCCAGTACTTTTCAAGAAGTTCCTTTAAGGATATAGTGTTTTCGTCATATTTTACATAGCACGCTTCAGCATGCCCGGTATTCATATGACACACTTCATCATAAGTAGGATTTTGCGTATTGCCGTTTGCATAGCCGACTTCAGTTTGTAGGACTCCCTTTACTTTTGAAAAATAAGCTTCTACACCCCAAAAACAACCTGCAGCTAAAACTATTTCTTTCACTAGTATTCCTCCTTTAGGGATTAATCAAAAAAGCGGTTTTAACCGCTTTTAAATACAGGTTATGTATTATTTGAATAAACCCTTCTTCTTCTTTTTCTTTGGAATAAAATCTCTAATAGTCATAAGCAAAGCGCCTAATTCCAATAACGGTTGTAAAACTTCTTCATTCAAGGTGTCGACCAAATCTGTGGTAGTGTCAATGGTATTGCTGACACTCTCAATAGATCCGGTAATGTTTTCCATTTCTTCGTTAATCCCAGTGGTAACCGCTTCAATGTTTTTTGTGATAACAGGTATACTGTCCAGGGTATCATTAATGTTTTTTTCATTGGTTTCGATTACTCTGTTGATCCCCTTCATTGTTTGTACCAGCTTCATGACGAACAACACGATGGCAATGACTAATACTATTAACACAAGCATTAAGATTGATTGTAAATCTATTGTAAACTCCATAATATCTCCCCTTTTAGTAATTTTTACTCTTTAGCCTGTTCTTCTTCATCGGAATCTCTTTTTACTTCAGTATTTTCTGATTCTGTTGTAAAGTTAGTTTTCGTACTTAACCAAATTTCTTCTGCTTGTCCCTTTTTTTCTTCTAAAAGTTCCGATGCCCGTTCTTTTCCTTGCTCAAAATGCTCTTCCATCTGCTCTTTTAAACGAATGGCTTCATCCTTTGTTTTTTGACGGGTAACTTCTCCTTTATCCGGCGCATATAGTACACCGAGTACCGCACCAAGAAAAGTCCCGAAGAAAAGCCCCTTCACCAACCCTTTTTTACGTGCTTCCGCTTTAGATTGTTGAAGATTCATAACATCGGAAATTTTTTTCAATCGCTTTTCTAAATTCCTGCAATACATCCTAACACTCCCTTTCCTATTTAGACTCAATCACATAGTTTTTATACCCAGTAATATCATGTTAAAACAACGAGATTAGTATTACAAATCATTAAATCCATTAATATCTTCTAAAAGATTTTTGCGATATTCGCCATATAAAGTTTTTAAATTCGTAATTTTCTGTTGCATTTCTTGTTGAAGTTTAGAGGCCTCTAAGTAGTTCTTATCCTTAAGTTCTTTCTTAATTTTTGAGAACAAAGATGTTTTATCCAGTCGATCCTTCATCAGTTCATAACGAATTTTATTAATTTTTTCCCAGTTCACAACGTCCAAATCCGATAAATTCTGATTCCCGTGGAGTCTTTTACATGCTCTTACCAGTTCAATGTTTTGTGGCAATATTCGTCCGACCAGTTCTTTAATCCAAATATCTAAGTTAGCTTCAATAATGGAATTGATTATTTTTTCTTCAAAAACCCCACCTCTATGGAGCATTAATTTCTTGTCATAATTTTGATTGAAAATATGAATACATTCCCATACAGTAGCCGGGGATTTACCGAACATTCTTTGACGTTCATCTTCCGTATAATCGTCAAAAACATCTTTTTCACTTCGATAGACTCGGTCTTTTTCCAAATAGAATTTTTCTTCTCCTAGTGATTTCGAATATTCCCTTTCAATATCCTTCGCCGATAGATTCCCCGCTAATACTTCTTTAATACCGTCTAGCATTGATTGATACATAGCGGCAACATAGATATAGGTATTCGAGTTCGGGCTAGGTGAGCGCAGTTCAAATCGGGTTGCATGGGGATTGATAATATCCCGAACAAGCCCCAGAAGAACTGTACGGTTTCTCGAAGGAATATCCGGGGTATGACCCACAGAGCCTACAATAGAAACAGGGGCTTCAAAACCGGGCTTTAATCTATTAAAGGCATCATTCGTAGAGTTAATAAAAGGATTGATCACATCATAATTTTTAAGAATCCCAAGGAAGGCCCCCCATCCCACAGGGTTTAAAAAGTCTTTCTTAATATCGTCAGGAACAAAAGCGTTTATTTTTTTACCATTTTTTAACTGGTACTGCACCCCAACATGTGTGTGTTTTCCGCTTCCTGCAACACCTTCAATTGGCTTTGCAGAAAAAGTAACTTCCAAACCGTAATATTCAAATACTTCTTCAATTAGTTCTCGAATAAACAGTTCATTATCTGCTGCTTGAAGGGCAGTACTATATTTCCAGTCTACTTCCAACTGCTCCATTACGTGATTAAACTTTCCCTTTAATCCTATTTTTGCACTGACTCCTCCCACTTCTTTGTGAGCCATTTCCGGCCCGAATCCATAATCTTCTAAAACAATCATTACTTCTTCCAAAGCGGTTCTTACATTTCCTTTGGTTCGTTTCCAATATTGTTCCTTCAGCATCTGAGAGGTCGTTAGTTTTTCTTCATCAGCAGATTCTTCTGGGCTTTTTACCCAGAATTCCAGTTCCGTGGCGGTTGTTAAATATACCTTTTGTACTCCTTTATCATAAAAATCTGTCAGAGGTCCGTCTTTATATTTATCAATAGACGAAAGCATAAATTCTTCAAAATAGCTTTCAGCTCTTTTTAGAATCGATCGTGAATCCACCATTTTTTCATTGTGTTTTAAAAATGCAGGAATTCTTAATGTACCTAAGGGCATATTAGTTTTCAAATCATCATGATAATAATTGTAATCCACAAACCAGTTAACTTCTAAGTCCGGGATTAGGTCCACTTTCGCATTATTCAACGTAGCAATTTTGTGCAAAATAACGCTGGAGCCGTCTGTCTGTACACCTTCTTTTAAAAAACTATTCAATTCTTTTAAAAACAACGATACGGGAATTTTTTCATCAGTATCATTCCCTCCAAGGTCTACACCAACCAAAGAGACGAATTTTATATAGCTGTGGATGGATAAAATTTCTTTTAGATACTTTTCTTGATGGGTCCAAGGAGGCAATGTAAAGAGTTTGTCCTTGGAGAGTATTTCTTTGAGTTCTGTTTCCATTTTGACCAATCCTTCCTTCGTATTTTCTTAAAATAATCTAGCTTATCGTTCGTCCCGCAACATATTAATATGGTGTTAATTTGATTAATATATGCATTATATATAATCAGTGTAAGATTGTCCACCTATTAATAAATTTAAGTAATTAATTATATATATTCAACATTTTTACTATAATCTTTTGTTAGGTCAATTTCTTTTTAAATTTAAGGAAAAAATCACCTTCTAGTTTGAAAGTGATTTTTCTCTCTCATGATCTTCTAATTTTCGAATAAGCTCCTGAACAAGATTATTAGGTGTTTCTTCTCCGACATGAAGTGAGATATCCGCCACTTTGTTATAGATATTCCGGCGATCTTCCATAAGTTTTTCTATTCTTTTTTTCAGATGCTTTTCATCTGCTACTAAAGGTCTGGTCTGGTCAAGAATTAATCGATTATAGATAGTATTAATATTCCCTTCCAGATGAACGATGACTCCATTCTTTTTCATGGTTTGTACGTTTTGAGGATTTAAAATTATCCCGCCACCACATGCTATTACTTTTTTGTACTTATGGATATCCCATTGTTTTTGAATGTTTTCTATTAATTTTGTTTCTAAGTCTCGAAAATATTCTTCTCCTGATTCTGTAAAAATCTCTTTAATTTTTTGTTGTTCCAACTTTTCTATATAAAGATCCGTATCTAAAAAATCCCATTTTATCTTTTGTGATAATTTTTTCCCCAGGGTGGTTTTACCAACTGCCATAAAACCGATAATATATATATTATTATTAAACAAATTGTTCCATTGATAACATTTGCTTACGTCCATGATTTTTTGATAGATTTCTTCAAAATAAGGACCATAGTTACTCGCTTCCTGTGTGATTTTCTCTATTACTTCCCTTTCTCGAGAAGGATTTTCAATATACTCTTCATTTAAGATTTTATACTCCATAATATCTTCTAACATTAAAAAGCGCTCTTTCAATAAATATGAAATTTGTTGATCTATTTCATTAATTTTGTTCCTGGTGTTTTTTATATCACTCATAATATTTCCTCTCTACTATTAATTACAGGCTTTTATACTCATACTAAAAAAATTAATCCTCGTTATTTTCTTTATAAGGCAGTAAAAAAATAACCAGTAATGCTATTACAGAAAAGATGAATCCTAGAAAAAACCAGATAAAAGGATTGCGATTTTTTTCTTTGGCTTTTATTGCTGTAAACATTCCTACGACTAATTCAAAAATAATAATAAAAATATAATGTTCCATCAAGCTACCTCCATAATTTTTTTCTGCTTTATAAAGTATATCATAAAAGAAAAAACACAGAAATAGAAATCAAGATAATATTTCAATTATTCAGGATTTTTAAGTTGAAACACTAAGTTAGTTCCTCCTCATCCCAAATAATACTTTCTACACCCTTGATTTTTTTTAATTCTGCGTAGCACGCTGATCGTTTAAAATTTTTAGGTGTCCTTATGAAAAAAGTAATCTCCAGGTCTTTTTCAATCTCTTCATCGCTATAACTTTTTTGGTCTACAATGATATTTTTAATGTTGATTTGATATTTCCCAAAAATCGTACCGATTTCTCCGACTAAACCCGGACGTCCGACCGCCTTAAATCGAACTTGTGAAAATCTTTTTATCTTGTATATTTTACCTTCTAAAGCTTTTAGACCCATCAAGGAAAAAAGAGCAAGAAAAGTAGTAAAAGAAGCTGCTGCATAGTAACCTAGTCCGATAGCTAATCCGATTCCACCGCTAATCCAAATACTAGCAGCAGTGGTAAGTCCTCGGACATTAGTACCTTCCCGCAAGATAGTTCCCGCTCCTAAGAAACCGATCCCACTTACTACTTGTGCTGCTAATCTCGCTGGTTCTCCTCCAGATCCATCAGGACCTAAACCATGAAAACCATAGGCAGATAATATCATTATTAAGCAAGAGCCTAAAGTAACTAAAATATGAGTACGAAATCCTGCGGGACGGTTACTGATTTCTCTTTCAAAACCGATTACCCCACCCATAAAGGCTGCTAAAGCCAACCTTAAACCAATTTCCATCGTTCCGATCATAGGGGAAACCCTCCTTTATGTTAATTATCATAGATATACTTTTATGATTATGTCCATACTTGATCTAAATTTTAAAAAATATAAAGTTAATCATTGACTTTTCAGTGAAATTTATTGTATTAGATATTTCAACTAAACTTTTGGGTATAGAATACTTATAACCATATTTTACTATTATAATCAGAGGAGGAATATCATGAACATACAATTTTTAGGTGCTGCAAAGGTTGTAACCGGAAGTAATATTTTAATTGCCACAAAAAAATATAAATTATTAATCGATTGCGGCTTGTTCCAAGGAAGCGAAGAACTTGAAAAGCTTAATCACGAACCTTTTCAATTCAATCCTAAGGAAATTGACTTTATGCTTCTTAGTCATGCCCATATTGACCACAGCGGAAGAATTCCAAAACTGGTTAAGGAAGGTTTTCAAGGGAAAATTTACTGCACTAACGCTACCTATGATTTATCCGATATTATGCTTAAAGACAGTGGACACATTCATGAGCAGGATACTAAATGGATAAATAAGTCTAGAAAACGTTCCGGCAAAAACACCCTTGAGCCCCTATATACTGTTGAAGATGCTGAAAATAGTCTTCGATATTTCGAACCTGTACTCTATGATCAAAAGGTTGATATTACGGAAGGGATCTCCGTTCGCTTTATAGATGCCGGACATATATTAGGTTCCTCCATTGTGGAATTATGGATTAAAGAACAGGAAGATACTGTAAAAATTGTTTTCTCCGGTGACTTAGGATCACCGGGAAAACCTATTATCCGTGACCCTAAGTTTGTGAAAGAGGCTGATTATTTAATTCTAGAATCTACCTACGGTAACCGAATCCATGAAAACAAAGAATTTCGAATGAAAAAATTGATGAAAATCATTAATGATACCGTATCGAAAAATGGTACTGTTATTATTCCATCCTTTGCTGTTGGACGAACCCAGGAACTGATTTATGAACTTCATAAATATTATGAAGAACATGACAATATTGAAGAATTTTTGAAAATCCCGATTTATATTGATAGTCCTATGGCTATTTCAGCTACTGAAATTTTCAAAAAAAACACCTATGCTTTTGACGACGAAGCACGGAAATATATTTTAGAAGGCAATAATCCCTTGGATTTTGAAAACCTGTATTACGTCAGAGATCACAAAGAATCCATGAGATTAAATGATGCCGACTATCCCAAGGTTATTATCTCTGCCAGCGGTATGTGTACTGCCGGCCGTGTAAGACATCATTTGAAGCATAACTTATGGAAAGATAAAAATGCAGTAGTATTTGTAGGTTACCAGGCCCACGGTACCTTGGGAAGAATTCTACAGGAAGGCATAAAATCTGTGAAAATCCTTGGTGAAGAAATTGCTGTTAAAGCATCGATTCACAGCGTGGAAGGATTTTCAGCCCACGCTGACCAAGAAGGTTTGATTGACTGGGTGGGACATTTCGAGAAAAAACCACAAAAAATTTTTTTAGTCCATGGTGAAGAGGAGAATTCGAGGGGATTGTATGAATTAATTAAAGATAAATATGGACTGAAATCTTTAATACCTTCAATGGGATACTCCTTCACCGTTGAAGAATCCGTACTTAAAGAAGAATCCGGCGAAATGCTTAAGCCGGTTGAACGTAAAGAAGTAATTAAAAAAGAACTTCAAGAAGTATTGAACCAGTTTCAAAACTTAGAAGATAAGACCGATCGATTCTTAGATGAAATAGTTCTGGAAAAAGAATATGATAAGATAAAGAATAAACTTCTCGAACTGCAACGGGAACTGATGGACATTACTATGCTTATCGGAAAATAGTTTCCTAAAAGTGCTCTTTTAATTCTTAAAAGATTGGCTTGGAAACTTTTCAATTAATTATCATATTGGTGTAGTTATCTAATATGATTTACAAAAAATGTGATATAATCAGAACTTTAAAAACAGTAGATACTTATCTACTGTTTTTCCATGCATCAATTCGCTGGTTTCGATTATTATAAAGCTTGTTCCATTCCCAATATCCCTTTACTTCTTGATTGGTATTGGCGTGGTTCTTTTCAAAGGTTTCATAGGACTTTAATAATTTGTTATTATCTTTCTTTTGCACATTTACCACCACCTCGTATAATTAAACTGTGTTAAGTATTATTATACATTACTTTGGAATAATTTCAAGTGTAAATTGACTATCCTTTATTCTTTTGATAAAGTAATGAAGAGGATTTTCAATTGTTGATGTATCTATAGGAGGATTATTTAATGACAGAAGTAAAATTGGCAACAGAAAATATGCAAAATTATTTTATTAATGATTATTTGAATCGCTATGGTTCTTTTCAAGATCTCGCGGAACAGTATGCAAATGCCTGTATTTTTTCTAATCGATCCCTTGTGGTCATGAAAAACAATAAAATTATTGGAGGTATTACTTGGTCTATAAAAGAAGGAATCAACTCAGGAATGGTAGAGATATTTCAGATGTCAATTCTTAAGGATTTTCGTGGACAAGGTTATGGTTCTATATTGGTTGATAACTGCCTTACAGATATTGAAGAATTCTATCGGTTACGAAACACTCCTTTGCAACGGGTTTATATTATCATAACTGAGTCTAATATCATTGGTCGTAATTTGTATCGTAATAAAGGATTTTATATCGCAACCAGCTTGATGCATCACCGTTTTAATAGTAGAATGGATTTATTGTATGTAAAGGACTATTAACCTTTAAAATGAATGGACTATATTTTATTATCTTTAATCAGAGGAGTGTTTAATGTGAAAAACAATATGAAAAATTCCTTTTTCTTAGGGATCGCTTTTACTACTTTTATACTTTTATTCGGGTGCTCAGAACAAGAGGATTTTCAATTGGTCCAGCAAAGTAAATTTGCCTTGGGGACCTATAACCAAATAACCCTTTATGCTCCCGACGAAGAACAGGGGCAAGACATTATTAATGAGGTTTTTACACGAGTTAATGAAATTGAGAATTTGATGAGTATTAATATTGAGGATAGTGATGTATCTAGACTTAATGACCAGGCCGGTGAATCAGCAGTTACCGTTGATCCTGAGACCTTCTATTTGTTACAATTGGGTAAGGAGTATAAAGAAATAACCAATGAAACATTTAATATCGGAATTGGTGCACTGATTGATCTTTGGGATATTGGTGGCGATGATCAGAGAGTTCCTGATAAAAGTGAAATTGAAGCATTGCTGGGTCACTTTGATCTGGATCAACTAACTCTCAATGAGGATAGTTATGAAGCAAAAATTGATGACCCTGAAATGATTATAAATTTAGGAGGCATCGCTAAAGGGTATGCTGTGGATGAAGCTATTCGAATTATAAAGGAACATGGAGTTGAACATGCTATTGTGGATTTTGGCGGAGATGTTTATGTACTCGGCGGAAACCCTGATGGCAATGACTGGAGAATTGGCATCAGCAATCCGGAAATCGGAGAATCCGGTGTGGTAGGAAGGCTCTTTTCTTCGGATATGGCTGTTGTATCTTCCGGTGATTATGAACGTTACTTTAAGAAAAATGGCCAATTGTATCACCATATTCTAAATCCTTTTACCGGCTATCCTACAGACAATCAATTATCCAGTGTTACAGTTATATCTGATACCGCTCTACAAGGAGACATTCTTTCTACTGCAGTTTTTGTTATGGGTCTTGAAGATGGTCTAAACTTTATTAATGAAATGGATGATATTGAAGCGATCTTGATTACAGAAAGTAAGGATGTGTATGTAACAGCTGGAGCTTCTGATCTTTTTGAGATAATGGATGAAGAATATGTTATTGTAGAATAATAACCTAGTCATTGATCGACTGAAAACTATAGTATAATAATTAAATAAAAAAACATAACTCCATTCATAGTTGAAGAATATTCTATGAATGGAGTTACGTTTTTATGATGTTCTCTTTCTGCTATTCTTCAAGAAATTTAAATGATGGCTATTCCAACTTCTATTTTACCAATGAAAATTCGTTATATATTTTAATCTAGGATTTCCACATCAGTATTCAATTTATAAATTACATCTTTTCGCTCTACTACCAAATTAACTCTTTCTTTCAATAAACTATCTTTTTTAATATTTATCAGCAGTTCTTTTACAGGATTAACGGCTGTTGGATTACCCACGGCTCTCAACATGGAAATATCACCATTGGTATCTCCATAGGCATAACTCTTGGATAAGTCCAAATCATACTTTTCTTGGAAATTTTTAATGGCTTCTTCTTTGCTGTGAGAGTCCCACATTTGATCAATTTCTCCTGTTAAGATTCCCTCACTATCCACATGATATCTAGTCCCAACAAAATCCTGCACCCCATATTTTTCCGCCATTTTCTCTACTAAGTAATCCGGTCCTCCGGAAATGAAAATAATGGTATGCCCTTGATCCTTATGCCATTGAATTTTATCGCGGGTATACACGTATACCCGTTCTCCTTTTGTAGCAATTACCTGGTCACACATGAATTCCATATGCTTTCGATTAATACCCTTCACAGAATTTATATATATTTGGGCTACTTCCAAGAGATAGTCTTCATAGTTCCCTTGTCTTTTATCCCAGTTATGAAAAGTTTGTTTAGCTTCATTATGCCATATTGAAGGATCAATTATTTCATACTTAATCATTTTCTTAAAATGTTCCACCATTAAGGAATCTCTATATAAGGTACCATCTACGTCAAATAATGCCCCTATTTTTTTCATGTCTATCCTCTCCTTTACTCTTTCAGTTAATATACCCAATAACATACAAAATAACCCCATTTCTCTTAGGAAATAGGGTTATATATTTATCAATAATATAGTTCTTCTACCTACGCCTGAGAATTTAGTTTAATTTGATCTAGTACAGAGTAAGCGATGTTTGAAGCGTGGTCGCTAATTCTTTCTAAATTACTGATAATATCTAAAAACACTACTCCGGATCCGGTATTACAAAGATTTCTATTCAACCGATCAATATGATTAGCACGTAAGTTTTTCTCCATTTCATCTACTCGGTTCTCTATTTCTAAGACTTCTAATGCTAGAGACTGATCTAAGTTTGTCATGGCAGTCAGAGATTTTTCATAGGCATCAATAGTCATCGTGCTCATTTTATCCAATTCATCATTTGCTTCTTCTGAAAAGAATAAATCGTTTTCCAACTTATATAAAGCAAGTTCTGCAATATTATCTGCATGATCTCCTACTCGCTCAATATCATTGATTGTATTAAATAGTCCGGTGAGAATTTCCCGGTTTTTCTTCGATATATCGGTATTTGAGAGTTTAACTAAATATGCCGAGAGCTCTCGTTCAATTTCATTTACAATCTTCTCAATTCTAAAACCTTCCATGATGGCTTTTTCATTTTTATTGAAAAATCCTTGCAGTGCCGTATGAAGAGTTTTTTTAGCAGTGTTCCCCATATGTAGGGTTTCCCGCATTGCGGAGTTCAATGCAATAGAAGGAGTTTCCAACAATCGAATATCAATGTATTTGATACCCTCTTGAATATCTTCTTCTCCCGGTACAATTTTTTTCGCGGTTTTAACGATTAGACCTGCAAAAGGCAATAGCATTAGAGTACTGACAATATTAAAAATCGTATGAGCATTCGCAATTTGACGTGTAACACTATCAGGTGACAACTGTTCTACTACCCAGTACAATGGCGCTCTAAGGAATATTAAAAATATCAAAGTTCCCACCACATTAAATACAAAGTGGGCCGCTGCAGCTCTACGGGCAGTTCTATTCGCTCCGATTGAAGAAATGATTGCAGTTACGGTGGTTCCTATATTAATTCCAAATAATACCGGTAACGCTGCATTTAAAGGTACCAAGCCTTGTAGAGATAATGCCAGCACAATACTGGTCGATGCGGTACTACTTTGCAGTGCAACAGTAATGAAAAAACCGGCTAATACTCCTAATAAAGGATTATCTGAAAAACTAATGATCAAATCCTGGAAAGCTTGCATTTCTCTAAGTGGCCTTAGGGCATCTCCCATGAAAGTCATACCAACAAATAAAATGCCAAAACCAATAAAAGCTTCTGCAATCTGTTTGATTTTACGGTTTTTTGTTACCAGCCATATAATAACAGCAACCCCGATAACAATCGGCGCATATTGATCAACTCTAAAAGAAATAACTTGAGCCGTAACAGTGGTACCAATATTAGCACCCATGATAACTCCTACAGCTTGACTAAGATTCATCATACCTGCATTTACGAATCCTACAACCATTACCGTAGTGGCACTACTACTTTGTACAATAGCGGTAACTACCGCGCCCACAACTACACCTAGAAGTCTGTTGGTAGTTAAAAGTCCGATAATATCCTTTAATTTATCTCCGGCTGCCCGTTGTAAGCTCGTACTCATAACATGCATACCGTAAAGGAAGAGACCAAGTCCTCCTAGTACACCGAAAAATATCTCCATGCTGCTGCCTCCCAGTTCATATACTTATGATTTTTTGTCACGCGAATGTTATTATATCAAAAGAAAAATAGAATTGCCATAGAGTTATGCAAAATATATTTCCTTATTTAATAACGATATAATGTTTTAGATTTCTATATCTTGAATGTATACATTAACTTGTTCAACCGGGATATCCGTCATAGATTGGACCATTTCTTTTATTCGTTTTTGTACTTTTTCTATAACATCGGGAATTCGAATACCTAGTTGGATAACAACCGATATATTAACCACAATTTCTTCTTCCCCTTTTTGAATTTTCACTCCCTTTTTACTGGAAGTTTTATTGCTAAAGACTTCAGCAAACGAACCCGAAACTCCACTGGAAAAAGAAACGACGCCCTCTACATCTTTTACAGCTTCTCGAATGACTGTCATAATTACTTCATTAGAAATTTCAATTCTTCCTTCTTTACTCATAATTTCCATTTGCCTTCCTCCTTGAATAATTGCTTATTACTTTCGCTCGCTCATAGTCCTCTTTATTATTGATATTAAAAAAACTGGTTTCTTCAGGATCAAAACGATGAATTATTTCTTCACCCACGGTTCCTACTTTGACTTTCGGAAAAAAGTCTATAATCTTATAATGCTCTCTATCTATCATATGTTTTATAGGGCTTAAACAGTTTTTATGGTAAATCCCATGTAACGGTTGATAATATTCCTTGATTTTAGGTACTACCACATCATAATCCTTAGATAAGCCCGTAAGATAGTTGATCAGACCTTCATTAACAAAGGGCATATCACAGGGTAGAAAAAAACCATAATCCGTTGGAATCTGCGCTAAACCGGAATAAAGTCCTACCAAAGAATTTTTTTTATCGACATTTACAAGATCCTCTACAAAGATTACATTTTCTAAAAAATCGTATAATTCACTCTGATTTGTTACAATATATACAGTTTGATCAAATATTCTTTCAAGTTTTTGAACCATGATCTCTATGATTTTCTGATTATCAATTTTCAATAATGCTTTGTTTTTTCCCATCCGGCTGTTGGCTCCTCCGGCTAATATTACGGGAGTGATGTTCGGTCTTCTCTTAGTACTATACATCGTCTGTCTTTTCACTTCCTAATCTATTTCCCTCAAGTTTAAGCGGTTGCTTAATAATGTCTTGAGTGAGTAATATTTCTTCCGAATCAGCTGAACAAAAAACCACTTCGCAATTTTCATTGTCACATAAATGGAAGTGGGCACTATGAACATAGGGTCGCACCGATTCCTTAATCATTCCATATACCTCATTAGTGATAACTTTATGAGTGGGAGAGTGGCATAAGGGGCATCGGACTTCATTTTTTTGACAACTTTTTTTACATGTACTACAAGACATGGAAATTCCTCCTATTGTATCCTTTCTATCCTATAAAAATATTATTAGCTATACATCTATAAACATTTTAACACAGAGATTCTTTAGATGCTATACTAAACCCCTCATTCTATAAATCTGATTGACATTTATTACTATACATTTTATGATGTGTCATATGGATTTATAATAACCAGACTGATTTATTACTTTATAACTACCAGGAGGCATGTACAATAAAAAATTTGATAATCCTTATTATCACTTAAGTGAACCGGATTCTTCTTTAGGCTTTTTAAGTAAGGTCGAACAGAAGAAGAGTTCTTTTTGCCATTACAGTCTCTGTTAGGCTATCTTCATTGGATCGATTGATCGAAGAAGATCCTGATAACCATGGACTTAAGCTTATTCAGGCAGAAAACTTTTAATATGAATCGACTAAGGGAGGCGTTTGAAAAAGGGGTTGTCGAGAGTTTTATCATTGAAATGAAATCTGGGTTTTTCTTTGCTCTATGGAGTAATTACTACCTGGGAATTATTTGTTATCAAAATCAAGAAACACAAAAGTCATTGAAGCACCTTAAAAAAGTGTATAGTCTCTATAGTATTTCTTAAAATATTTCTGAGATGCTATAAAAAGTTAAAGAATAGGAAAGTATAGAATCCTTCATATAACACTTATCTGATAACAAAAAGGAGACCGTTAGTATAGCCGGTCTCCTTTTTGTTATGGAATTTTAGCTCAGTAAAATCACTTGTATTTGATTATGCCTGTTCCTTAAGTATCAAGAGAGAAATTTTTCCGCTACAAACAAAGTAGTCTTAAAATAGTATTAGAGATTATCCCTTAACCACGATATTATAGATTCTACCGGGAACATAGATCTCTTTTACAATTTGACGGTTTTCCAAATGTTCCTTAATCCCTTCTGTTTCCTTGGCAAGTTTTTCTACGATTTCTTTTGATGCCTCCGCCTCGACTTCTACTTTTCCTCGAACTTTACCATTAACTTGTACAGCAATTTCGATGTACTTATCTACAGTTTTTTCTTCATCCCAAGTAGGCCAGTGTTGTTCGACAATTCCCTCATTGTGCCCTAAAACTTCCCATAACTCTTCCGTTATATGAGGTGCTACAGGGTTTAGAAGCATCAATAAAGTTTTAAACTCTGCCTTTGTAACGCTACCAAGATCATAGAATTCATTAATTAGTGTCATCAGTGCAGCAATACCGGTATTATACTTTAAGTTTTCATAGTCTTCGCTGACTTTCTTTATAGTTTGATGCATTTTCACTTCAAGCTCCTTCGAAAATTCGTCACTATCTACCATTATATCTTGAATTTTCCATACCCGATCCAAAAATCTTCGGCATCCCTTGACTCCGTTTTGTGACCAAGGTACGCTTTTTTCAAAGTCACCGATAAACATTTCGTAGACCCGAAGAGTATCCGCTCCAAACTCCTCCACAATTTCGTCAGGATTTACTACATTCCCCTTGGACTTCGACATTTTCTCATTATTTTCTCCAAGAATCATCCCATGGGAAGTTCGTTTATAATAAGGCTCTTTTGTCGGTACCACATTGATATCATATAAGAATTTATGCCAGAATCTAGAATATAATAAGTGGAGTGTGGTGTGTTCCATCCCACCATTATACCAATCTACAGGCAGCCAGTAGTCCAGTCGCTCTTTAGAAGCTAAGGCATTATCATTATTCGGGTCCATGTACCGCAAATAATACCAGGAGGAACCTGCCCACTGTGGCATTGTATCGGTTTCCCGTCTTCCTTCTTTATTACAGGAAGGACACATGGTTATTACCCAATCTTTAATATTTGCTAATGGGGACTCGCCATCATCGGTAGGTTCATAATTATCCACTTTTGGAAGTTTAAGTGGAAGATCCTTTTCAGGAAGTGGAACCCATCCACAGTCATCACAGTAGACCAGAGGGATCGGTTCTCCCCAATACCGTTGTCTAGAAAAAACCCAGTCCCGCAGTTTATAATTAACTTTATTCTCTCCAAGTTCTTCCTTTTCAAGCCATTCACTGATTTTGTCGATTCCTTCCTGAGGTTTTAGACCATTAATGAAACCAGAGTTTACTAGGATTCCTTTATCCACTTCGGTGAAAGCTTCAACAGAAACATCCCCACCTTTTACCACCTCTTTAATGGGAAGTCCAAACTTATTTGCAAACTCCCAGTCTCGATTATCGTGACCGGGTACTGCCATAATAGCTCCAGTTCCATAACTCATTAATACATAGTCAGAAATCCATACCGTCATTTTTTCCTTCGATGCAGGATTAATAGCCTTAATACCTTTTAGCTCAATGCCGGTTTTCTCTTTAACAAGTTCACTACGCTCAAAATCCGACTTTTTCGAAGCTTCATGCTGATAGTGATGAACTTCATTAAAGTTTTCTATCTGACTTTTTAGCTTGCTTAGTATCGGATGTTCCGGTGAAATTACCATATAGGTTGCGCCGAAAAGGGTATCCGGTCTCGTGGTGAATACTTTTAAAACTTCTTCGGATCCCTCAATAAAAAACTTTATTTCCATGCCTTTAGACTTTCCTATCCAATTTTTTTGCTGAGTTTTTACCCGTTCAATGTAATCCACTTCATCCAGATCATTAATTAGTCTTTCAGCATACTCCGTAATCTTTAACATCCATTGATTTTTAACTTTTTGAACCACTTCTCCACCGCAGCGCTCACAGCCCCCCTGTACTACCTCTTCATTGGAAAGTCCAATTTTGCACGAGGTACACCAATTTATAGGGATCTCCTGCTTATAGGCTAAGCCTTTCTCAAATAGTTTTAGAAAAATCCACTGTGTCCATTTATAGTAACTCGGATCCGTGGTATTTATTTCTCTGGACCAATCAAATGAGAATCCTAAAGATTGCAACTGTGCTTTAAATCGAGCCACATTTTGTTTAGTAACTTTTTCCGGGTGTATTTTATTCTTTATTGCATAATTTTCCGTAGGTAAGCCAAAAGCATCCCAACCCATAGGAAATAATACATTATATCCTTGCATCCTTCTTTTTCTAGCCACCACATCCAGGGCTGTATAAGGTCTTGGATGTCCTACATGAAGCCCCTGTCCCGAAGGATAAGGAAACTCGATCAAAGCATAAAACTTCGGACGATCATCACTTTCTTTTACATGAAATACTTGTTTTTCTTCCCATCGGTCTTGCCACTTCTTTTCAATAGATTCAGGATGATAACTAGGATTTGCGTTCATTTTTTTTCCTCCTTTAATGATTCTAATTTCATGCATATTTCTTTCATCAAAAAAATCTTCCTCTCATTTAGAGACGAAGATTCGCGGTACCACACTAATTGATAAGGATTAATTCACTTATCCACTCTTCGATTAACGGATCGTAACCGGTCTAACTTAATGTTTTCAGCCAGACTGCTCCTTAGACGAGTTCGACGACTTTGTTTGCCATATTCCACCCTTCATGGCTCTCTGTAAAACAAAGTTACTGTCTACTACTTCTAATCATCGCATTTAAATTATATAAGTATAAAATTGATTATAACAAAGTTGTCAGAATAAATCAATCAAAACTCTTAGAAATCTCTTTTTGTTCAACAGACGGCTTTCTATTACCAGGTTTAATTCCATAGTAATTCGTTCCCCATACTCCAAGCAAAATCAATATTGCTCCAACTATATGAAACCAGTAAAAGGGTTCTCCCAAAACAAGTATACCAGCAATTATAGAGACCACTGTAACCAAATTTCCAAAAACTGCGGATTTTGTAGCTTCAATTTTTGAAAGCATAAAATTCAGCATGAAAAAAGCCACAACTGAAGATAGTATTCCCAAATAGGTTACGGCAACTAAAGCATTGAGATTTAAGAGCGGAGTAAAGTAATGTGTTATTTCTCCTCGTACTATATGATCTGTGATTGCTATTCCATTAAAGACCACAAGACCTACCATCATCATAAAAAAAGTAATCTCTATTGCATTAAAATATAGAGAAGATTTTCGGGATAAAATATTAAATGCTCCTGCAGAAAAGACCGCTCCCAACAGAACCAACATCCCAACATAATTGCCTTCCACTTCACTTTCCCGCATAATGGTGATAAAGATTACACCGGCAACGGATAAGAATATGAAAAACCATTGTTTTTTACTCGGTTTTTCATTGAGAAATATCACTCCCAGGATGGCTGCCACCACCGGAATTAATGAAATCATCATCCCGCTCTCAGAAGCAGATGTCATATCAACCCCTGTAACCTCACAAATAAAGTACAGTATCGGTTGAAATAAGGTTAAAAAGAATAAGGGTTTCATTCTTCGTCCGGAAAAATTGATTTTGATAACATTAAATAACCTCAAAATCCATAGTAAAGAGCTAGCGAATAAGAAACGGAGTCCTAGTAAATGAAAAGGATCTAATAATTCTAAGGCTCCTTTTGTAAAGGTAAAGGAAAATCCAAATATAACAGCAACCAAAAGTCCTGCGAGAATCGGTAATAATTCTTCTTTCTTATTCATTAAGTCCCTCTTTTCTCTTAATTTGTGTAATAGTCTAAAAGCATGTAAAATATTTGTTAAAGTATGGAAAGCGATTTTAATAATCATATGTAACAAAATATTCATCTAGTTAACTCATTAATTACAATAAAAAAGCATTATGGTTTACCATAATGCATTGTTTTAAATTGGTGGAGGCGGTGGGAATTGAACCCACGTCCGAAAGCCCTTCACCATCAGCTTCTCCGAGTGCAGTTACTATTTTGAAATTCGCCTTTCAAAACGCCCAGTAACAGGCTTTAAGATCAGCTAGTCCTAATTGTACAACTTAGCGTCAGGACATCCGCTAAGTCGTTCCCCACATTGGTTGGCGCCTCATCCTAAGCTGTGGGAACTTAGAAGAGACGGGCTACCTAATAAATTAGGCAGCTAATGCGTAGTTATTGTTATCTGCGTTTATCTTTAGTGCTCAGTTTTTTTACGTGTGAAAGAGCAAAACACGACTCGCTACTGATGGATACAGACCCCCGTCGAAACCAGTACGCCCCCTAAATCTCTTTTTGACGCTGTCGTAGAGCTTTTTGGATGTTACGATCAGCATCTCTTTTTGCAATATCCCGTCGTTTGTCATGGATAGCTTTTCCTTTAGCAACGCCAATGGAAATCTTAACCATTCCGTTTTTCAGGTAAACCTCTAAAGGGATTAAAGTATATCCTTTTTGTTTTATATAACCGATAAGCTTACGAATTTCTTTTTTATGAAGCAAAAGTTTTCGAACCCGCAAAGGATCTTTATTGTAAATATTTCCCTTTTCATATGGGCTGATGTGTACTCCGTGAAGAAACACTTCTTCTCCGTTAACTTGAGCATAGCCTTCTTTAATATTGATTTTGCCCATACGAATAGATTTTACTTCGGTACCTACCAGGACAATCCCAGCTTCCAAAGCTTCTTCAATGAAGTATTCGTGTCTTGCTTTTCGATTCGTTGCCAGTACTTTACCCTTTTGATTTGCCATAAACTTCATCCTTTAACTGCGTAATCAAGCTACTTTGCTTATGCTGCTAGAGCAATTATAACATGAGATAGGACAACTGTCAATTTATTGAACGTTGCCCTTGCCCTCACTTTAACGTGTCTGTAAATATTGATTTGTTAGATTATTTTTCAGAAATTTTCTCACTATTGTCTTGGTCACTATCTTCTGTTTCTCTATTGACCAAGCTAAAGTTCACTTCTCCTTCCATAACATTTACCTTTTCAACCTTAACCACCACAGATTCTCCAATTCGGAATTGTCGATTGGTACGCTCTCCCAAAATCTGTTGTTTTTCACGGTCATAATGATAATAATCATCAGTAAGTGAGCTTAGACGAATTAACCCTTCTATAGTATTAGGCAGTTCTACAAAAATACCAAAGGAAGTTAAGCTGGTAATAACCCCTTCAAATTCTTCACCAATCTTGTTGGACATGTATTCTGCTTTCTTAAGGTCTACGGTCTCACGTTCGGCCGCCATAGCTTCCCTTTCTCTCGTTGAGGATTGATCTGCTACTTTCGGTAAATTCTTTTCTAGTTTTTTTAAAACATTTTTCGATAGCTCGTTGTTTAAGTGCCATTTGATGATTCGATGAATCATCAAATCGGGATATCGACGAATTGGAGATGTAAAATGACTATAATATTCCGATGCAAGCCCAAAGTGCCCTATATTATCTGCTGAATACTCGGCCTTTTGAAGTGATCGTAACATTAGCGTATTAAGCATTTTCTCCTCTTTTTTCCCTTTAACCTTTTCATTGATCTCTTGCAGTGCTTTAGGGTGCACCTCATTTTGGATCCCTTTTATTTGATATCCGAAATTATAAATAAAGCGGTTAAATTCCTGGATTTCTTCAAGATCTGGTTCTTCATGAACTCTATATAAGAACGGAATCTCCAACCAGTGGTATCGTTCTGCTATGGTTTCATTACATACTAACATAAACTCTTCAATGATTCTGTTGGCGATTCTTCGCTCTTCTTCTTGGATATCCACCGGGTTCCCTTCATCATCCAAAATAATTCTAGCTTCCGGAAAATCGAAATCAATAGCTCCACGATCCATTCGTTTTTTTCGTAGAATTTCACTTAACTCTTTCATTTCTTTAAACATTTCAATATAATCCTCATACTTCTTCATCAATTCCTGGTCTTCATTTTCCAAAACATCAGAAACATCTTCATAGATTAAACGTTCCTTAGAATTAATTACACTTTCAAAAATTTCTTCATTTTTCACTTTGCCTTTAAAGTCTATCTCCATAAAAACCGATACTGCTAATTTATCTGTATTCGGATTTAGACTGCACAGGTTATTAGAAAGTTTTTCTGGAAGCATTGGAATTACTCGATCAATTAAATAGACACTGGTCCCTCTTTCTAAAGCTTCTTCATCTAAAGGGGAGCCTTCTCTAACGTAATGAGTTACATCGGCAATATGTACCCCTAGCTTATAGTTTCCATTGTCCAATTTTTCTAAGGATACTCCATCGTCTAAATCCTTTGCATCAGCCCCATCAATGGTTACAATGGTTGTGCCTCTAAGATCCTTTCTTCGTTTCAATTCATTTTCGGATACTCCTTGTTTAAAGTTCTCAGCTTCATTTTCCACTTTTTTTGGAAATTCCAAGGGAAGTTGATGTTGTTTGATAATTGAGAGGATATCTACTCCTTTATCTTCCTGGTAACCAAGAATTTCACTGACTTCCCCTTCCGGACTTTTTCTTCTGCCCTCAGGCCATTTGACAATTTTACAAACAACTTTTTGACGGGTGGATGCTCCATTTTCACTACCCTTTGGAATGAAAATATCCTGCTGGATTCTTTTATCATCAGGAATAACGAACCCGAAGTTTTTACTGCTTTCATAAGTTCCTACGATTTCCGCATTACTTCTTTTAATAATTCGGATGATCTCACCTTCGGCTCGACTTGTTTCGGTCTTAGGAGACTCTATCCTACCGATAACTTTATCGTTGTTCATAGCACCATTCATTGCTCCTGGTGGAATAAAAAGATCATCACTGTCTTTTTTTTCCGAGATTAAAAACCCAAAACCCTTCGGAAAGACTTGCAATCGTCCGACCACCAAATCCAGTCGCTCCGGTACAGCATATCGGTTAGTTTTCGTTTGAATTATCAAACCTTCTTTTTCCATATCATTTAAAGCTTGGCTAAACTCTTTTTGTTGACTCTTTTCAATATTAAAGGCCTGCATCAATTCTTTTTTAAGCATCGGCTTGTAGGCCGACCTTTCCATATAATCAAGCAATTTTTCTTTGATTTTCAAATCCTTTCCCTCCTTCTTGCGACTATTCTTTTCTTAAAGTTACTTACCAAATCAAATAATAAAGCACCCCAAAGAAAACAGCCCATTGTAGTACATATATACCCGGGATTCCAATATAAAACTTCTTTTTGGAAGTTTTATGTTTAAAAATCAACATTCCAAAGGCAATACCTATAGTTCCTCCTAAAAATGCTATAAAAATTAATTTATTTTCTGTAGTCCTTCCCTTTTGTTTTTCTGCTTTTTTCTTGTCCCATCCCATAATCAAAAAACCGAATAACGTTAATAAGGTTATATAAGAATACAGGATTGGCCCATAGTTCGTAATACTATCTTGTATATTCATTTAACTCCTCCTACTGAAAAAAGTTCCTAACCTCTGGAGATTAGGAACTTTTAAAATCACTTGAATACTTATAAAGTTTTCACAAAAGAAAAACTTCTTACAGACTTAGGAGTCCGCCAATACTTAAGAATAAAGGAGCAAACACTACAGATACAATGGTCATCAACTTGATTAAAATATTGATTGAGGGTCCGGAAGTATCTTTAAAAGGATCTCCAACAGTATCTCCAACTACTGCTGCTTTATGAGCTTCGCTTCCTTTTCCTCCATGTTCTCCGCCTTCAATGTATTTTTTTGCGTTATCCCATGCACCACCGGCATTTGCCATCATAATGGCAAGTACAACACCTGCTGCTAGGGCTCCGGCTAGTAATCCTCCAACTGCTGCCGGTCCTAGTAAAATCCCCATTGCAATTGGAGAAGCTACAGCTAAAATTCCTGGAACAATCATTTCTCGAAGAGCAGCCTTCGTACTGATGTCTACGCAGCGAGCATAATCAGGCTTCTCTGTTCCTTCCATAATCCCAGGAAACTCTCGGAACTGTCTGCGAACTTCTCCGATCATTTCGAATGCCGCTTTACCAACAGCCTCCATGGTAAGAGCTGAGAATAAGAATGGAAGCATTCCTCCGATTAAAAGTCCGATAATAACCGTTGGCTCCGTTACACTAATTCCTACTTCTGTTAATTGAACAGCCTCTGTATATGTTGCAAATAGTGCGAGTGCAGTTAATGCGGCAGAACCGATAGCAAAACCTTTACCAATTGCTGCAGTGGTATTTCCAACTGCATCTAATTTATCCGTTGTTTCACGAACTTCCGGCGGCAAATCGCACATTTCTGCGATTCCACCAGCGTTATCCGCAATTGGGCCATAAGCATCTACTGCTACGGTCATTCCAGTTGTAGCAAGCATTCCGACTGCTGCTAGTGCAATACCGTATAACCCGGCAGAGCTATAAGCAACAAAAATACCGATGCAAATGAAAATAATTGGTATAGCTGTGGATAGCATACCTACCGATAGGCCACTAATAATTGTAGTTGCTGCTCCAGTTTCTGCTTGATTTGCAATTTTTTTCACATAACCATATTTTTCAGAAGTATATACTTCTGTTAATTGACCAATAAGCATTCCGACTACAAGTCCGGCAACAATCGCTACAAAAGGACCTGTGGCATCAAGTAAAAAGTTACTTAAAAAGAAAGCTACAACAACGGTAATAATTCCGCTAACCCATGTTCCTGCTTTTAGAGATTTTTGTGGATCTCTTCCATCTTTCCCTTTTACAAAAAAGGTTCCGACAATGGATGCTAAAATCCCTGTTGCAGCCAGTAGCAATGGGAACATAGCTCCCTCAAGACCAAAAGCTAAAAGACCTAATGCAATGGCTGAAATAATAGATCCTACATAGGATTCGAAAAGATCAGCTCCCATTCCCGCAACATCTCCAACATTATCTCCCACGTTGTCCGCAATAGTTGCAGGATTACGTGGATCGTCTTCAGGGATTCCCGCTTCAACTTTTCCTACTAAATCCGCGCCGACATCCGCAGCCTTAGTATAAATTCCGCCACCAACACGACCGAATAACGCAATGGATGATGCACCGAAAGCAAATCCGGTTATAATTTGAGCCGCAGATTCAGCCCCCTGAGAAGCTTCCAATAAAAAGAAAAGTCCTCCGACTCCAAGCAGTCCTAAACCAACTACGCTCATTCCCATAACTGCTCCACCGGAGAAAGCAACATCTAAAGCTTTGTTAATGCCACTAACTCGAGCAGCATTGGCAGTACGAACATTTGCCATGGTTGCTACCTGCATACCGAAAAAACCGGCTAGACCTGAGAAAAGAGCACCAATAATGAAACAAATGGCTGTAAGCCAGTTTACCCCGAATCCTAAAACAACAAATACAATTGCTACAAAAATAGCTAACGCTTTATACTCTCTTGTTAAAAATGCCATGGATCCCTCATGTATGTAAGCTGCTATCTCTTTCATACGATCGGTTCCCGCATCTACTTTTTTCACTTTGGCTGTTAAAAAGTAGGCAAAAATAAGCGCAACAACACCTAAAAGTGGTGCTATAAGTACAATTTCCATTAATATTCCTCCTTCACCTTATGAAATTTTATTATTGTATTGCTACAAGGGCTAATGCAATTCCTATAAACAGTACTGCTGCTACGGTTGTTGCTTTATTTAGTAATGATTCATATCCTTTACCTTTTCTACCCATTAATTGTTCTGCGCCCCCGGATATCGAACCAGATAATCCTGCACTTTTCCCAGATTGTAACAAAATACTTGCAATTAGAACTAAGGATACTACAACCTGTCCAACCATTAATGCTAATCTCATTTCCTCCACCTCCTATATATGTTCTTAACATAGTTATTCTATCATAGACAACTGTTAAAATCAATGGAATTGTTTCGATGATTCGATTAACCTTTAAAGATAAAATCATGAAAAACCAACCTCTTTCAAAGAGGTTGGTTTTAGCAATCAAATAATCTTCTGAGAAAAATTTTCTGAAAGGTCATGTCACTTTTTATTAATTCATCAGTAGTTATTTGATATTGTAAAAAGTATCTAACCCCCTATATTTTCCTCTCCCGTCTAATTGATCCTCAATTCGTAACAATTGATTGTACTTTGCTACCCGATCAGTTCTTGCAGGGGCTCCGGTTTTGATTTGACCGGCATTAGTGGCTACGGCAATATCGGCGATAAAAGAGTCTTCTGTCTCTCCCGAACGATGGGAAATCACATTGGTATAACCTGCTCTTTTAGCCATTTCAATAGCATCCAGGGTTTCTGTAATGGTACCGATTTGATTCAGTTTAATTAAAATAGAGTTAGCGATTTCTCCATTGATTCCTTTACCAAGTCTTTCCGTATTAGTTACAAAAAGATCATCGCCGACAATTTGGATTTTATCTCCTAATCGATCAGTAAGGGCTTTCCAACCTTCCCAGTCATCTTCATCCAAACCGTCTTCAATAGAGATAATCGGATACTTTCCTACTAGCTCTTCATAGTAATCTACCATTTCTTCCGCAGTTTTTTCCACTCCTTCACTGGCAAGCTTATAGACTTTTGCTTCTCTGTCGTATATTTCAGTGGCAGCAACATCTAATGCCAGCTTAATGTCGGCTCCCGGAGTATAACCTGCTTTTTCAATGGCTCTGATAATAATTTGCAGTGCTTCTTCATTAGAGGATAGATTTGGAGCAAACCCTCCTTCATCACCAACTCCAGTCGCAAGATTTTCTTCCTGCAGTACTTTTTTCAGTGTATGATAAATTTCTACACACTGGATCATGCCTTCTTTAAATGAGTCTGCGCCTACGGGCATAATCATAAACTCCTGAATATCCACATTGTTATCCGCATGAGCTCCACCATTTAAAATGTTCATCATAGGTACCGGAAGTTCTTTAGCATTTACACCACCTAGATACTTGTATAGAGGCAGTCGCAGGGTATCCGCTGCGGCCTTGGCCGTAGCAATAGAAACACCTAAAATTGCATTGGCTCCCAGCTTTTCTTTATTATCAGTTCCGTCTAGAGCAATCATGGTCTCATCAATCATTTGCTGATCCAATCCATTAAGACCGACCAACTCCGGCGCAATAATTTGATTCACATTCTCCACCGCTTGCAGTACGCCTTTACCAAAAAGTCGATCACTATCTCCATCTCGTAGTTCAACCGCTTCAAAGGCTCCTGTAGAAGCTCCGGACGGAACTATTCCAAGTCCTCTTCCTCCGCTTTCTAATTCGACTTCAACTTCAATGGTGGGATTACCCCTTGAATCAAAAACCTCTCTTGCGTAAATACTTGTAATTGTATCCATATAAATCTCCTTTCTGACAATGTTTTTTTATATATATTTCTATATAGATTTGAAACCTTTTATTGATTTTTTATTAAGCTCTCTCCTGTCATTTCCTTGGGCTTCGGCAGTTCTAAAAGATCCAGGATTGTTGGAGCAAGATCACATAAGCTCCCAGGACCGGAAAGGCTTTTCTTTAGTTTCTGTATTAAAATAAAAGGTACTTGATTCGTTGTGTGGGAAGTAATCGGTTTTTGGTTTTTCAAATCATACATTTCTTCTGCGTTTCCATGATCTGCGGTCATTAAGACTACTCCATTAATCTCCAGCACTTTTTGTACAATTCGGTGCATTTCTCGGTCCACGGTATTCAAGGCTTTGATTAAGGCATTCATATCCCCTGTATGACCTACCATATCAGGATTTGCATAATTAATGACGATAAAGTCATAAGGATTATTTTCTAATTTCTCCATCAATGTATCCGTAACTTCCTTTGCACTCATTTCCGGTTTTAAATCGTAGGTTGCTACTTTCGGAGAGGGGACTAGTGCCCGTTCCTCCATGGCATTTTCCTTTTCTACTCCACCATTAAAAAAATAGGTTACATGGGCATACTTCTCAGTTTCCGCAATTCGCAACTGGGAAAAGTTGTGTTGACTTAAGTATTCGCCAAGGGTTTTGTCGAGCTTTGTAGGGGGATATAAGACCGGTACAGTTTTATAATTTTTATCATATTGAGTCATAGTCACATAATGTAAATTTAAGTTTTTTTCCACCGGAAATTCAGAAAAATTTTCTTCCGTTAGTGCCCTAGTCATTTGTCTTGCCCTGTCTGCACGAAAATTAAAGAACAATAACCCATCATTCTTTTCGATCTTTCCATCAACACCGGAAACAACCAGCGGGGTCATGAACTCATCGTTCATTCCTTCTTCATAAGCTTGTTTTATACCTAATTTAGGATCCAGTACCTCTTTTCCTATACCATAGACTAATGCTTTGTAAGCTCTTTCAGTGCGTTCCCATCGTAAGTCCCGGTCCATTGCATAATATCGTCCTGTTACTGTTGCAATTTCTCCAATACCAATTTCCTTGATTTTTTCTTCCAACTCATGGATGTAGTCTTTAGCACTTTTCGGAGGTGTATCCCGACCATCTAGAAAGCAGTGAACATAAACTTTCTTTAATCCTTTCTCTTTGGCAATCTTCAAGAGCTCATATAAATGGGTATTATGGCTATGAACCCCACCGTCGGATAATAAACCGAGAAGGTGTAACTTTTGATCCTCATTCCTAACATAATTTGTCAAGCTTTTCAGTCGTGGGTTCTCTTTTAATCGATCTTCCCGTATATCTTTGGAGATCCTAGTGAGTTCTTGATAAACCACACGACCTGCTCCGATATTTAAGTGTCCAACTTCAGAGTTTCCCATTTGTCCTTCCGGCAAACCCACAGCCTCTCCACTGGCCTGTAATGTGGTGTTGGGATAGTTGTTCATATAGTACTGTAGATTTTTCATATCCGCCTGCTTTACCCCGTTACCTTCACTCTCATCTCTTAATCCCAAGCCGTCCAAAATCATAAGCATTATTGGTTTTTTCATAAAAATCCTCACTTTCTAGAAATTCACTATTTCAATAAAATCCTTTGGTTTAAGACTGGCTCCTCCAACTAAGGCACCATCGATATCCGCTTGATTCATTATTTCTTCAACGTTTGCAGGCTTTACACTGCCCCCGTATTGAATAATGATCTCTTCAGATATTGCCTCGGTAAAAAGCTCTTTCAGTATCGAACGTACAAATGAAGCCATCTCATTAGCATCTTCCGGTGAGGCAGTCTTGCCGGTTCCAATAGCCCATACCGGTTCATAGGCTACAATAACCTTCGAAGCCTCATTCTTTGAGACATTATCAAAGCCCTTAATCAATTGATCTTTAACAATTTCAAAAGCTTTCCTGTCTTCTCGTTCCTCTAAGGTCTCTCCCACACACAGAATGGGTCGAAGGCCTTTCTCCAAGGCTTTTACGACTTTTTTATTAATGATTTCATCCTTTTCATTAAATATTTGTCGCCTCTCGGAATGGCCCAGAATGACAAAGTCCACACCTAAGTCTAATAGCATCTCCGCAGAAACTTCTCCGGTAAATGCCCCTTCATCTTCCCAAGACATATTCTGTGCTCCCAGTTTTACAGAAGAGTTGCTAAGCATCTGTGCAGCGGATGCCAGCGACGTAAAGGTTGGACATATGACGACTTCTACCTCAGTCTCACCCATTAATTTTTCAAACTCTTGAATGAATTTTTTCGTCTCATCATTATTTTTGTTCATTTTCCAATTTCCTGCAATCACAGGTACTCTCATTGTTTCATCACCTCTCCTTTGCTGTAGTCCTATTTGTTTGTTTATTTGTCTTCGATGCTGTCAATTCCCGGGAGGATTTTTCCTTCTAGAAGCTCAAGAGAGGCTCCCCCACCGGTGGAAATATGACTCATTTCATTCGCCAATTGAAATTTCTCTACGGCGGCAGCACTGTCTCCGCCTCCAATAATTGTTACCCCTTTGCTTTTGGCCAAACTCTCGGCCATGGTTTTTGTACCTTTTTCATAGCTGGACATTTCAAACACGCCCATGGGACCATTCCAGATGATTGTGTTTGCCTTTTGTATGGTTTCATCGAATAAAGCAATGGAAATCTCACCAATATCCAGTCCCATTGTGTCATTGGGAATGTTTTTCACGTCCACGGTCCAATGTTCAGCGCTATTATCGAACTCTTTTGCAACCACGGTATCTACGGGAAGAATTAGCTCAACTCCTTGACTTCTGGCATTTTGCATTAGCTCCTTTGCCAAAATGATTTTATCTTCTTCAAGGATGGATTTCCCAACATCGTAGCCCTTTGCTTTAAGGAAGGTATACGCCATACCTCCCCCGATGATCAGTTGATCTACTTTTCCTAAGAGATTTTTAATAACCCCGATTTTATCCGATACCTTAGCACCGCCTATGATGGCAACAAAAGGTCTTTTAGGGTTTTCCAGGGTCTTTGTGAAAAACTCCAACTCTTTTTCCACGAGAAATCCTACGGCGGAAGGCAAATTTTTCGCTAAACCGAAGTTGGACGCATGCGCTCTATGAGATGTGCCAAATGCATCATTTACGTATAAGTCTCCCATAGAGGCTAAATCCTTAGCAAATGTCTCATCGTTCTCGGTTTCTTCTTTCCGGAAACGAATGTTCTCCAACAAACCGATATCTCCCTCATTCATTTTTAGAACTTCTCTTTTCGTCTGATCACTGATGACCTTTTCATCTGAATAGAAAACAACCTCAGTGTTTAGTAGTTTTTCTAAGCGCTTCGCCACCGGTTTCAATGAAAGTTTCGAATCAAATTTCCCTTTAGGTCTTCCTAAGTGGGATATCAAAAGAACTTTTCCACCTTGATCTTTCAAATATTCTATCGTTTCTATTGCACCTTGAATTCGTCGGTCATCGGTAATATCTCCTTGATCATCCAGAGGGACATTAAAATCACAACGAACCAGGATGCTTTTCCCTTTGATTTGTAAATCTTTTAAGGTTTTTTTATTCATAATATCCTCCTTTGAAAATCATAGCTTTTATTTCATTATTCCTTTGAGAACATGTAATCTACCAAATCCACCACTCTTACAGAATAACCCCACTCATTATCATACCAGGCAATTATTTTAATCAGGTTATCCTGCATAACATCCGTAGATAAACCATCAATAATCGTGGAAAAATCACTTTTTATATAGTCTGCAGACACTAAGGGTTCATCAGAGTAATCAAGAATACCTTTTAGTTCATTATCAGCAGCCTTTTTAAACATTTCATTCACTGCTTTTTTATCAGTTCTTTTTTCGACTTCAACAACTAAATCCACTACCGATACTGTTGGTGTGGGAACCCGCATAGCCATTCCCGTTAATTTTCCTTTCAACTGAGGGAGTACTAAAGAAACCGCCTCTGCTGCGCCTGTAGTGGTTGGAATGATGGACAACGCCGCAGCCCTTGCTCGTCGTAGATCTTTATGGGGAAGATCTAAAATATTTTGATCATTCGTGTAAGAATGGATGGTAGTCATAATTCCTCTTTTTATAGTAAAGTGATCGTCTAAAAGCTTTGCAAAGGGTGCTAAACAGTTGGTGGTACAAGAAGCGTTTGATACGACATTATGCTTACTTGCATCGTAATCCTTTTCATTAACTCCCATTACCAAAGTAATGTCTTCATTTTTTGCCGGTGCAGTAATAATTACTTTTCGAGCTCCTGCTTTTATATGAAGGGTTGCTTCTTCCTTAGATCGAAAAATTCCTGTGGATTCAATAACCAAATCTATACCAAGATCTTTCCACGGTAAATTTTCAGGATTTTTCTCAGCAAAGATTTTGATTTCTTTTCCGTTAATTACCAGTGCGCTTTCATGGACTTCCATTTTCTCAGTCATTTTTCCATAAACACTGTCATGTTTCAATAGATGTCCTAAGGTTTTTGCGTCAGTTAAATCATTAATAGCCACGATCTCCCAGTCTAATTTCTTTTCTAGATAAGATTTTAAAACATTTCTTCCAATTCTTCCAAAACCATTGATTGCTACTTTTTTCATAATAATCCTCCTTAGAATTTAATATCACTTTATCTATTATATAAATAAGGATAGAGTGCTAATTTAATTTTCGAAGTAGAAAGCATTCTTTAATATCGCTTCCTCTTAGAAGATGATAGGATTCTTAAGTTATCGCGATATTTTGCAACCGTCCTACGTGATATGCTTATTCCTTTCTTCTGTAGAATTTTAGTTATTTTTTCATCGCTGAGAGGCTTTTGAGGATCTTCTTCACTAATAAGATCTTTAATATAATCTTTAATGCTATTGGAGGATATAGCTTCTCCCCCAGTTTTGCTCAGTCCGCTTGAAAAGAAGAATTTCAGTTCAAAAGTGCCTGCCGGTGTTTGTACATATTTTCCGTTGGTAGCTCTGCTAACTGTGGACTCATGTATATCTAATTCCTCAGCAACTTCTTTTAATGTGAGGGGTTTTAAAAACTTCTTACCATGTTCGAAAAATTCTTTTTGATTTCCAATAATGTTTTCTACCACTCGATAAATTGTCTGTTTTCTTTGTTCGATATTTTTAATCAACCATACCGCAGCATTTAGTTTATCATTCAAGTACTTTTTAGTATCCTGACAGTTAAGATTTTCTCCACTTAAGACCATCTTACGATAATCTTCCCGAATATAGAGTCTCGGGACCGAGGAATCATTGTAGACCACCACATATTCGTCTTGAATCTTTCGAACAATTACATCGGGCACAATATATTTATTTTGATTGGTAATAAATTGTCTCCCGGGCTTAGGTTCCAGAGAGCGGATAAAATCACAAATCTTTTGAACTTCGCTAACAGGAATATGCAGTTCTTTTGCAATTTCCGGATATTTGTTGGAAGCCACCATTTCCAAGTAATGTTCCACCACCAGATACACTATGGGTTGTTGAACATTTTTATTTTTCAATTGAATCAATAAGCATTCTTTTATATTTCGGGCTCCTACGCCGGAGGGATCAAAGGTTTGTATGATTTTTAAAATTCCTTCAATCATGTGCGGCTCTTCATTTAAATCTTTCGCTAAAATTTCAGTGCTTATTGTTAGATACCCATTTTCATCTAAATTATTGATAATAAATTCACCAATTTCATTATATTTTCCTTCAACGGAAGTTAAGTGAAACTGAAATAACAAATGCTCTTGCAAGGTTGCTTCTTTCGATATGATATTTTCATAGCTGAATTCTTCATGGTCCGGATTATACGGATTCGGCGCATAATGACGATTATCATGATCTTCAATATATTCTTTCCAATTGATATCCTGTTCCTTATCTTCTTTTAATGGCTTTACCGTTTCTTCGGTAACTTCTAAGACCGGATTACTTTCCATCTGTTCTTTAACATACTGATCCAACTCTAAGGCATTTAACTGTAAAACCGTTATTGCCTGTTTAAGTTGAGGAGTCATAACCAACTTTTGTGATTGTGTTAATTCCAGACCATATCCCATTCTCATACAGATCACCTTTGCTTTCATAGTATAGTAGCATTATACCACTCTCCAAGACAAAAATAAAGAAGTCCTGCCGTTCAATTAAATATTGGCACAAAAATTGCAAAGACCAAAATTTCAGCCTTTGCAATCATTTGCTTTTTTATTAAAAACATCAGTTGCCATTTTAATAATCAACACAATTTTTATGCTATTTTTATCTTCCACCTTTATCGTAAGGTTTTCCAACAGCCTTTGGTGCTACGGATTGTCGACTGAATGCCACTAATGCCACAATCGTTAACACGTAAGGTAAAGCAAAGAAGAATTCATTAGGGAGCTGCGCAAGAATTTCAAATCTTGATGAATACAGCGCAAAGATTCTGGAAAAACCGAAAAATAGTCCTGCACCAAGCACACCAATGGGTTTCCATCGACCGAATATTAATGCAGCAAGTGCAATAAATCCAGTTCCTCCAATACTCATCACCGTGTATTGAATATCCTGGGTAAGCACTAGGATTCCTCCGCCAAGCCCTGCGAAAATTCCTGATATAAATACTCCGATATAACGCATTTTAAAAACGCTTACTCCCATACTATCCAAAGCATGGGGATGTTCGCCGGCAGCTCTTAGTCGAAGTCCAAAAGGAGTTTTGTAGAGTACAAACCAACTTACTACCACTAAAATTATTGCAAGATGGACCGTAAGATATACCCGTGTAAATAAAATCTCACCAATGAAAGGGATCTCACTTAATCCATGAAAAGTATATCGCTGAAAACTCTGAGAAAAACTTTGAGTCCTTTGTTGCCCGAAGATTACTTGGGCCATATAGATGGTTACACCGGTTGCTAACATGTTAATGGCCACACCAGATATTATTTGGTCTGCTTTTGCATGAATACTTAAATAAGCATGAATTAAAGATACCAGTCCACCTACAAGAGCACCCAATAATATAGCAATCCATGGCGCAAAAGAAGTGTATGGTTGAAGATAAACCAAAAATGTGGCTGCCGTAAATCCTCCAAACATCATTAGGCCTTCCAAACCAATGTTTACGATTCCTGATCTTTCAGAAAACATCCCCCCTAAGGAGGTTATAACTATAGGAGTGGAGAAAACCAAAGTAAGTGCCAGCATAGAATAAATTAAGTCCATTATTGCTCTCCCTCCTCTACCTTAAGTTTTATAAGCGCCTGTTTAATTGGATATTTCATTGCAACAAATACAATAATGATAGCAATGATTATGATCGCAATGTCTCTAGGGATTCTACTGATCTGCATGATCGTTTGGGATGCTTTCAACCCACCAAACAATAAACCAGCAAGAACTGAACCAAGAGCGGTGCTTCCACCTACTAAAGCTACAGCTATACCGTCAAAACCGTAATTTTCAAAACTTCCGAGAACCCTTCCATAACCGAAGGTTCCCACAACCAGTATGGCTCCCGCAAGTCCTGATAGTGCTCCTGCAATAGTCATTGATAGCGCTGCATTACGTTGTACTTTCATCCCTGCATATTCCGATGCAAGAGGGTTGAACCCTACGGATTTCAACTCATATCCAAAAGTTGTTTTATTAATAATAAAGTAAAATAACACGGCACAGACAATCACCACCAGAAAACCCCAATGAAGTCTTGAATTATTGGTAATGGAAGAGAGAAAATCACTTTGCAGTGTGGCCCTTGCGGGTAAATCCGCTGTCCTCGTTGAGGAACTTTCCGGCAATGCGCGAATATAGTAGTTTGAAACATATAATGCTGTGTAGTTCAGCATAATGGTAACTACCACTTCATGCACACGAAATTTCGCTTTAAGTATTCCCGGTATAAAGCCCCAAAAAGCGCCTCCCGTTGCACCTGCCAGAAGCACCACAACCGGAAATATTACAGGCGGCAAGCTAAGCATAAGTCCGGCATAACTTGCGGCTAAAGCACCGATCATCACCTGACCCTCACCGCCAATATTAAATAATCCCGTTCTAAAGGCGAAGGAAACAGAAAGTCCTGTTAAAATTAGTGGGATAGAATAAACAAAAAACTCTCCAAAATAACGTGCGTTAAAAGCTGACCCGGCAGTGAATAAATTAGGTAGATTAATTCCCGTTACCGCTCTGATGAAAGAGGTGAATAAATCAATAGGATTGAGTCCACTGAAAATCATAATGACTGAACCTGCTAAAAATCCTAAAGCGATAGCTATAATAGGAATTAAAAAACTGTGATTCGCCTCATTGGCTAAAAAATTTCTTAGTTTATTCAACCTCTTCCACCTCCTTTTTCTTTGAACCGGCCATCATAAGACCTAACTGATTTTCATCGGTTTTATCCGCTTGTACAATATCCACAATTTCTCCTTCGTATATGACTGCTATACGATCGGATAGATTTAAAACTTCGTCTAATTCCAAAGACATTAATAGAATTGCTCTACCTTTATCCCGTTCTTCTATTAATCGTTCATGAATATATTCAATCGCGCCTACATCCAATCCTCGAGTAGGTTGTGCCGCAATTAATAAGTCCGGAGACCGGTAAAGCTCTCTGGCAACAATTGCTTTTTGCTGATTTCCTCCGGACATTCCCCGTGCACTAGAAACACTTCCCTGTCCACTACGAACATCAAACTCCTTGATTCGATCATCTGAAAATTTACGAATTTCATCGAACTGCAAAATCCCGTTTTTAGAAAAAGGGGCTTGAAAATAGGTTTGTAAAATCATGTTCTCTTCTAAGTTAAAGTCCAGTACCAGTCCTCTTTTCTGGCGATCTTCCGGAATATGTCCGATACCCTTTAACGTTTTTTGCCGTGTGCTTAACTTTTCGATGGACTCTCCATTTAGAATAATTGAACCTTTTTCCACTTCTCGAAGACCAGTGATAGCTTCCATTAATTCCGATTGCCCATTCCCATCAATTCCCGCTATGGAAGTAATTTCTCCTGCTCGCACTTCCAGGCTAAGTCCTTTGACAGCATCTAATTTTCGACTGTCTTTAACCCATAAATCCTTCAACTGTAAAACAACTTCTTTAGGCTTTGCCGGTTCCTTTTTTACTTCAAAACTGACTTCCCGGCCAACCATCATTTCTGCCATTTCTTCTTCAGAGGTCTCCGCTACATCAACGGTACCGATATATTTTCCTTTGCGAAGAACCGTGCATCGGTCTGCAACTTCTTTAATTTCTCTTAGTTTATGGGTGATAAGCACAATAGTCTTTCCCTCTTTCACTAAATCCTTCATGATTTTCATCAATTCTCTAATTTCCTGTGGTGTAAGTACTGCCGTAGGCTCATCCAAAATTAAAATGTCTGCTTTTCGATAAAGAGTTTTTAATATTTCCGCTCTTTGTTGCATACCTACAGAAATGTCGATGATTTTTGCATCGGCCTCTACTCTTAGACCATATAAATCACTGATCTCCTTAACCTTATCTCTAGCACTTTTCATATCGATCCTTCTAAAGGATTTTCTAGGCTCATCCCCTAAGATAATATTTTCCGTTACAGTAAAATCTTCCACCAATTTAAAGTGCTGATGTACCATTCCGATTCCTAATTTATCTGCAACTTTAGGATCGGTTATTTCTACTTTTTCTCCACGAACCTTAATTTCTCCTTCTTCCGGTTGGTAAAGTCCGAATAAAACACTCATCAGGGTTGATTTTCCTGCACCGTTTTCTCCAAGTAAAGCATGGATTTCGCCTTCCCTTACTTTTAAATCTACCTGATCATTTGCTTTAATACCTGGAAATTCTTTGGTGATTCCTAACATTTCGATTGCATATGCCATAATATTTCTCCTATCTTTATAATATTATAGTAATATTTTTTACTCCCTGATATATTGCAAGTTCTATTAACTCTTTTATTTTTTTGCATCAGGGATGTTATTATCGACTTTTTCCCGTTGTTTCAGAGGTAAACCTCGATGATGCGCCCGAATAAGTTTATATTTTACTTCCGGATAATCCTTTAATACCTCAGCAGTTTTTTTTAACATAATTATTTTTAACATAATTATTTTTAACATAATAAGGTTCTGTTCAAAAAAGGGTGGTGTTAATTCTTTCAAATTTCATAAGCTTTAATGTCGACTAATTATCCGTCTGTAACTTCGATTGAAAGTTCTTGATCCTTGCAGTCAAAATTTAGACTCGTTTAAAATAACAACTTGAAATTTTTTTCAGTCATGTTTCTATAATTTTCACTTTTACATGGCATTGAAATCGTTTCAGGATTATGACAATACACACAGTTTAATTTGTAGCTCTCTGTAAAAACTGAGAATCACAATCTTCATAATCCAGTATTCTTTTTGCTACATTTGGCAAAACATGCTGTTTTTGTTCATAGGTCATGGCTTTATTTTCTATAATACCTTGGTTTTATTCTCTTGTAGATATCATATATCTTATCTCAAATTGATTATGATTCGCTAAAAAAAACCAAGACTATAAAATCTTGGTTTTTATAGCGGAATATTAAGTTCATATGTTATATCAGCTTTAACAACTCATTGCTTTAACTGATTACTACTATTGTAATCTTGAAGGCAAAGTAGGCACTTCTATTTCACCTGATACAATTTGATCGATGTAACTTTGTACCTCGGCTAAAATATCATCGCTTAAGTTCGGATTTTCTTCCGGTAGAGAAACTCCTTCATTTTCTAAATCAAATTCAATGATGTCTCCTCCGGGGAAGTTTCCTTCATAAGTCATAACAGATACTTCGTAGGCTGCTACGTCCACTCTTTTCATCATGGAAGTTAAAATCGCAGAGTTTTCTCCATCGTAGATTCCATCTTCATATTGGTCTCGGTCAACACCGATTGCCCATACATCTTCACCGTCGCCTCTTCGTTCCATGGCCTCATTAATCATACCATTTCCTGAACCTCCAGCGGCGTGGTAGATAACATATGCTCCGTCATCAAACATAATAGATGCAATAGATCTTCCTGTTGAAGGATCTGAGAAATCACCTACATATTCTACTAAAACGTTCATATCCGGATCTACAGCCCATACTCCCGCTTCAAAACCGGCTTCAAACTTCTGGATTAATTCAAAGTCTACACCGCCAATATAGCCAACTGTATCTTCGCCGGCTTCTTGTGCAGTAAGAGCTGCTGCAACTCCTACAAGGAAAGATCCTTGTTCTTCAGCAAAAATAGCACTTACAATATTGTCTCGTTCTACTACAGCATCAATTAGTAAAAAGTTTTGGTTCGGAAAGTTATCGGCTACTTGACCGATAGCATCTTCAAACAAGAATCCAGGTGCAACAATTAGATCTACTTCGTCATCTGCAAAACTGGATAAATTAGGAACATAATCCGCATCGGCTTCTGATTGAAGATAGTTTGTTTCCGCACCATATTCATCAGCAAATTCTTGAATTCCCTCCCAAGTACCTTGGTTAAATGATTGATCGTCAATTCCTCCGGTGTCGGTAACAAGTCCTACAAAGAAATCTTCACCGTTTGCTACATCATTTCCGTTGTCGTCCCCATTACAACCGGTTAAAACTAAGACCATCGATAGTAATGCGACTACTAATAAAATCCATAAATTCTTTCTCATTCTTTTACCTCCCCTATTTTTAATATTTTAGACTTATTGAACGATTTCTATGAGTCTAAAATTCGGTCCTGCGTTGCATGAACCTTAGCTTCATTATAATATAGCAAAATCGAAAATGCAACGCTCATTTCTTTCTATACCCTTTAAATTTAACAATAAACCCCATTCCCTGACAAACCTGTTTATAGGTTCCGATTGGAATGGGGTAAGAATTAGTTGTAGATACCATTTAGTATAAAATCACTACTCTATATTAGCAATCCTCCGGAACACCGACAGCATAATCTGCTTTTTTTAGTACTTCAATGGCTTTTTTTATATTTCCTTCACTTACCATTACCACCGGTCCGGTACAACCCATGCCACTTTCTGCATAGATGTTGTTTTTCCAGAGTTCATGTACTGCATCTTCCAACTCCATAATATCGATGCCTGATAAGGATCCTGTAACCACTTCTTTTGGTGGTTGTTTAACCTCTTCCTCATCATCGGATTTTTTATGGGATTTGGTAAGGGAATCCAGAATATCTTTAAGTCCAGCTTTATTGGCTTTATCGTATTCTTCTTTTATCCTTTGTTCCAGCTTTCCCTCAACTAGTTCCGCAGCATATTCTAATGCTTTTGCCACAACAGGACTTCCTGAAGCACGAGATAAAATCAAAATATTTTTATCGTATCCTTCACCGATTCCAGGCCCATATCCATAACCTAAGGCTTCATAATCTCCGCCGGTATGAAAGGAAGAAAAGATTTTCATAAAGATATTTCCAGTTAAGGTGTCTTGAACCATTACATCAGGACTTCCAGCCAATAAGTCGTTCCCACGCATAACAACGCCGCCGTCAGCTCGCATTGACTCAGAGAAATCCATATCATAGCCGTTATTTACCAGGGTGCTTAAAGCTTTTTCAACTTGTCTTGCACCGTCCACATTTAATACACCGATTTTAGGATTCTTCACACCCGAAGCTTTCGCTGCAATAACGCCATGAATTGCATTTCGCACCATAGCTTCCGTACGATCCGTTGCCGAAGTTCCCGTAGTTGTAGCTAAATACATCTCCTTACCTTTTCCAGGAGTAATAACTTTCCCCACGGTTGATACCCCGATAGGGAAGTTATAATGCATTGTTACACATGCCTGGATTTTCTTCGTAGCTAATAATTCCTCCATGATATTATGCATCTCAGATTCATCCTGAGCTTCAATTACCTCTAAGTCGGTATCCATCTTGGGACCTATCAGCAATACATCAAAACTCCCTGATTTTCCTGCAATTTCAGCACCTTTAACAAGATTCTCCACTCCATGCTCACTACCTAAGGTTGTAAGACCAACGGTTACTCTTTCACCAAAATTACCAGTCTCCATACCTTTTGCGATGTCATTAAAAACTTTACCTATTTGCTTTTTTATTTCTATGTGTTGTTCTGTCACTCCATTCACCGCCTTTCATAGTCAAGGTTTTATTATTCACCCATTAGGTTCTTAGCAAAATCCTTCATGGTTTCTGCAATCATGGTTCTGATTTCCTGTTCAGAAACACCGCTACCACTTGTTTCAATTTTTCCTGTATTTTTTTCTAAAATCACAGAAACACCATCAAACTGATTGGTCATTCTCGCTAAGAAAAGACTTCCTTTTCCTACAATCATTGCTCGGTTTATTTCTCCATTTTTAAAAGCTTCCAAGGCCGGTCCTATATAAGGTACCCCCGATGGAATATGACCCTGAGTCGGTGCCCAACCGGGCATACCATGTTTGCTACCGAAGGTTGCAACATCCTTACGTTCCATTTCCTTTCTTTTTACACCAAGGGCTGCAATCATTTTGTAGTTTGATGCAGGCACATCTCCAGCTCCTGCTGGCTTCGTAATGTCGGGATTCTGCATTTCTACAGAGTATTTGTCCACATCGGTAATTTTCAGTCCGCCTTTATCCAATGGGGCTGTGATTAGAGCAGTGATAACTGCTTGTGGTGAAGATCCGGTTCCCACAGTATGACGTCCCACTAAGTCTGTTCGAATAACCGGGTGCATTCCATCATTTTTCGTTACCAGTACTGCAAAACCTCCCAGTACGTCTTCAATAATAGGCATATCTTTTTTAACATGATCTTTACCATTCATACCTAGTTTTGCAACAGCACCTCCTGCGGCTACTAAAACATTTTCATAAACACCCGCCTGTACTAATGCCGCAGCTTCAATTAATGCATGAGTAGGTGCTGCACAGAAAGCTCTAAGGTCAGATCCCGTAGCATTCACTGCACCGATCATTTCAGCGATGGCTTTTGCAAAGTTTCCGCCACCTCTTTGGTTAATATCTCCACAAGCTTCTTCTGAACACTCAATTACATAATCAATATCTTCTACATTTATATCATTTTTAGCAATCAAATTTTCAGCTGCCAAAACTCCCGATGCCTTTACTGCTAAGTTCTCAAACATAACATGGGCATTTAAGTTGGGATCCGTCTCATGAGCTCTTTTAACACAACCTACCACTTTATCATTATGGTAGATGGCTTCTGCAGCGAAATTATTGATTGCTTTTTGAATATCAGAAATATCTTCACCATCTTTAAGCTTTGCTACCAGTTCATCTTTTACTAAGGGATGATCTTCGAGCTTTTTCTTGACCTCTTTGCTGAAATTACTTTCGAGCATTACCAGATCAAACACATCGTTTATTTTAATCAGTCCGATAAATTCATCCTGTGGCATAATTTCTCCAAATTTCCCAAAACGATCAGCACCTTCAACTTGTTTATCATACCAGGGCATTTCAAAGTCATTAAGATCTTCAGGCTTTAATGTCCCGATATAGGTTTGATTTGGTGGATACGATACTACTTCTTCAAAGCTTCTTAAATGCTCGGGAAGTTTCTTTAGATATTCCGATTCCGGATTGGCTCTTCTTTCTCCTGTTTGTGTGGTTCCATTATGGATAATCATATCTGGTGTGTGAACAAGTATATAACCTGCTCCTTTTAATACTGAATAATTCACAACTGTCACCTCCATGAGTTTTCGCAGTTTTTAAATTACCAGCTACTCCTTTGGAATAGCTGGTATCTACTGCTCAGTTTGCTTATCACTTGTTTATATTTTTTTACTTAATTACAATCGAAAGTTTTAGTCAAAGACAGTTTGTCCGCTTACTTCTGTTGAAAGGGCAACTAACGACCGTTCGACTATTTTTCGTCTTAGGGCTTTTGCTTCGTCAGCATCTAAGGACGGGCTTCCTAATGGGTGAGGAATGGCAATTGCCGGAACAATTCGATTCGCCCCCACTGTTAAGGAAATCGGTACTACTGTACAAATATGAACTACCGGAATTCCGGCTCGTTCAATTTCTTTAACCATCGTTGCACCGCAACGTGTACAGGTGCCTCAGGTGGAGGTTAATATAACAGCATCCACTCCGTCTTTAATTAGCTCTTGAGAGAACTCTTCAGCAAAAGCTTTGGAGCTTGCAACAGAGGTTCCGTTTCCAGTTGTACTGTAGAAATATCGATGAAGTTCTTTAATTTTGCCTTCAGTCTCAAGGTCTCTTAGTACGTCTACGGGCAACACGCAGTCTGCATCCGCATTGGCATAGGTGGGATCATATCCACCGTGGGCGGTTTCATGACTGGCCTCTAAAAGATCGCCCAGATCTGCAATATCATACTTGCCATATTTAGAAGCACTTGAGGATTCTATTCTGTCAGGGTTTCCTTTTGGAACAATTCCTCCAGAAGTTACCAAGGCAATCTTTGCTTTTGAAATGTCTTTTACCGGAGGTAATGGATCAACACGATCAAAATTCGGCATGGGATATTCTGTCGTAAAAGCTTCTCCTGACATTTTCTTCATAAGCATATCAACTGCTCTTTTCGAACCTCTTGTTTCATGAAAATAATTCTTTCTTATCCCCATAGGGATATAGTTATCCTCTTCAGGACTTCCAATTTCTTCACCATTTAGCTTCTTAATCGCTAAGCTTGCCATTAAAGGGATCGCTTTTCTCATTTTTGCTGCAGAATTTCCGGTTTCAATAATATGCACGGTCTTCTTAAACATATCTGCACCCGGGTTTTCAGGATACATTCCAGTCATACTCGGAATATTTAATTCGCTTTTAACGGCATCAGCAATCGTTCCACAAGCAACACCATAACGTCCTGCATTAAATGCGGGACCTGCAATGAATAGGTCTGCGTCATACTTCTTCACTAGTTCCAAAACTTCAGTTTTAGCTTCTTCAAGGTTTTCATTGAAGTAAGAGTCTCCACATATAATGGTTGCAACAATTTCTCCTTCATTTTGCAATGCCGATTGCAGGGCCATACCAGGACCTACAACTCCTTCTCTCACTTCAGGTTTCATGTCTGCTTTTTCTTCCCCACCGATTCCGCCAAAAAACTGATTAATATAATGGACAATTCTTTTTTTACTCATTATTTCCCCCCTCTCTAAATTTTAACGGGAACATACTAATCATTAAATTTACCAAATTCCCCACGAATTTCTTCCATTTCTTCAATGATCTCATCGACTTCTAAAACCATTTCCATCATTCCGATTTGATCGTCATAAACATTTTCATCAACTGCACTTTTAAAAGTTTCTTCTACAGCATGAAATACTCTTAGTCCCAACTGGACTCCTGCTAATGGACCTGCAAAGGTTGGATCTCCGTTAGTTACGGTTTCTGCGGCTAATCCGGCAGCTTCTGCTTCTGCTGCTCCGATTACGATAACCATATTCTCCGCACCGTGTTTTTCCGTAAGATCTTTAACTCTTTGCTGATTTTCTAAATCCATAGCACCTGCAGCCGTTCAGACAAAACACTCAGTGGAAGAATATACCACTTCAGCGTCAGTGCTTTTTAAGCATTCTTCGATAGCCGGTCCTGGAATACCATCTCTATCGCCAATGATGATGATTTTCTTTCCATCAAATACTGACATATTTACCATCCTCTCATTTTCTATTTTAGTTTGACTTATAATTATATACTTATTTGTAATACATTCAATTATAAGAATGCAATAATTGTTAAAATGTAAACGAATTTAACTAAATTAGTACCCTTTGCTGGTTAATTTCACAAATCCGGTCTCATTGGTAGCTCCGGTGATTGCTTGGATTTCCACTTCAATACTTCCGTCAGCTCGAAGACTTCCATCAAATCCTCCCGCAATGGAATCCACATAATCCGTCATCCCAATGATTTTTTTCATCGGTGGAAGAAGAATTACTTCATTTGCATTGCCGTTGGTAATTACTGCGTCAGCTTTAGGATCAGCATCAGCTAAGGACTGTGATGCTCCATCTCTTCCGGCGTATTCATCGGTTACAATTACAGTTTTGATATTTTTCTCTTCGATCTTCTTACAGTTCATAATTAAATCTGTATCCGGATTTCCGAATCCTTCCTGGGAAACGATTACTCCGTCCAGTCCTAAGAATTCCGTAAGCTTCGCAGTCCAGTCTGAGGATCGCTCCTTATCTGCAAGATATACATTTTCATTTGTTATGATTACACCTACAAAGTTGATCTCTTTTCCGTGTTTTTCATATAGATCTTCTATAATCCCATTGTTTAAGTGTACGTAGGTCGGATTCTTATCACAAGCTGAAACACAGTTACCACTTACAATAGCGCCGTCCATAATCTCAGTCGGATATAAAAGCGTCGGTACGATCTTTTTCGCGTCCACTCCATATACATAAGTATCATGAAGAAGACCTTGCGTCTGAAGCATATACACATATCCGATTTTCGGCAGATCAGGATATTTCTTTACAGAGTCTAATAATGGTTCCGTTTCATATTCTTGAATTTCATCAGCCTCAAGTTCTCTTGCAACTTCCCCTAGATATCGGGCAGCTTTAAATCCGATCATTCGTACTGCAGATTCGTGATCATATTGCTTAACCCCTTCGATAGGATGTGCCACTACCACAATATTATGGGTTTTTGAAAATGGAGTGTACTCTGCTCCTGGACCGGACATATCGATGATCCCTTCTTGAAATCCTACGATCTTTCCGGCAGTTACCACTGCTACATTTTTCAGTGCGTGGGTTGTACCGCTTCCTACAGTTTGCACTTTACTTAACATTCCCGGAAAAATCCCTCCCGGTCCATCAACTTTTACCCGAGGTTCAATCACATCTTTTACCGGTGTAATACGCACTTCATCTCCGGGATGAGTAATGTCAATTTCAATAGACTCAATATGCTCGTCACCGCCGATGGCCTCCAACATCTCCTCTTTGTTAACAAAAAGGGTCTTGTTTTCAACCTTTGTAACCTCTCCAAACTTCACATCATCAATAAAAATTTTGCCTAACTTCAGCTTCAAAACCTTCACCTCCCTTTTTAATTACAGGCCCGGAAGACAGCTCTTAACAGGCCTGCTAACCTCTACACAAACTTTTTAATCATGGCTTCTACATTTTCCTTTGAAGCTTGTTCCTTCGTTACTTCTTCTTTTTTTTCTCCACCTTGATAAATGGCGATGGTAGGTAGTCCTAAAACTTTTTGTTTAATAGCCAGTCTTCTGGCTTTTGTGGTGTCAAGCTTAACAAATTTGATTTGTTCTCCATAAACTTCTTCTAACGCTTCGATATCCGGCATTAAAGCTTTGCATGGTTCACAACCTTCACTCCAGAAATCAACTAAAACTGCTTTTTCTTCTTGTAATACTTCTTCTTCGAAATTACTCTTATCTACAGCTAGCATTTAATTCACCTCCTTAAAAGGTCAAATTCTAAAATACTATTATTTATTATATTAATCACTCATTGGTGAAATATAACCTCGGTTACTCTTCAAAAGCATGTTCTATATATTTTTCTGCTTGAATAGCGGCTATTGCTCCGTCTCCAACGGCTGTTGCTACTTGCCTTAGGGTCTTTTCCCGAACATCTCCCGCCGCGAAAACTCCTGGTAAGTCAGTATGCATATTATCATTAGTGATAATATAACCGGCTTTTGATAAGTTTAATTTTTCTTTAAACAGTTCCGTTTGAGGTATATACCCTACAAACACAAAGATTCCAAAAGTTCCATCTTCCTCATCCGCATGGTGTTCGGTTACTTCTCCGGAGTTGAGATTTTCTAGTACTAAGGATTCTACCATACCGTCCCCTTTAATTTCTTTTACCTGAGAATTCCAGATAAAGTGGATTTTTTTATTCTTAAATGCTTTTTCCTGTATCGACTTCGCCGCTTTAAGTTCATCTCGACGATGTACAATGGTAACTTTTCGCGCAAATTTTGATAAGTGAATCGCTTCTTCTACTGCAGAATCTCCTCCACCGATTACAAATACTTCGAAATCACTGAAAAAATCGGCATCACAAGTTGCACAGTAGGAAACACCTTTACCGGTTAACTCATCTTCACCGGGAGCCCCGATTTTTCTTGGAGAAGCGCCGGTTGCAATAATAACCGATTTGGCCTTGTAGGTTCCTTTATCTCCCGTAAGCACTTTAATCTTGTCTTCCAATTTTACTTCCTTAATGTTGTCTTTTTCGATTTCTGCACCAAACTCTTTGCACTGGGCTACCATTCTTGCAACCAGGTCCGGCCCGGTGGCATTTTCAATTGAGCCGGGATAGTTGGCAACCTCATCAGTTGTGGCAATTTGTCCCCCAGGCGAATCTTTTTCCAATACTAAGGTGGACATTCTGTCCCGAGCTGCATATAGTCCAGCCGTTAAACCTGATGGTCCTGCTCCGATAATAATGACGTCGTAAATTTTTTCCATAATTTCACCCCTTGATTTAGTTTTAATATTTATATACTCAAGCATGTGCTTGATAAATCTACTTGTTAGCTGATTCTAGTGCTCCTTTAATCAAATGATAATCAATTTCCTGAAAATCTGCTAATAAATCCTTCCGAAGCCCTTGGGTTCGGTCCCGAATCGAGAAAAATTTCTTCGTGGTTTCAATACTATCTTCAATCATAGTAACGGATCGGTAATCTAATGCTTTAGACTTGTTTGTAACCAACAAGCTTTTATACGGGGTCTCATTGGGTTTGATACTTCCTGAAAGAGGATGGGTCAAGAGTTCATGACCTTTATGGATTTCACCCCTGGCATAACACAAAACTTCCAAGTAGCTCTTCTCAAGAAAAACAAGTGCCGTTCTGTCTTGATATTTATCTTTTACTAAAGGATTGTTGGTAATAAGAATATGGTCCATAATGACCCTCCATTTTTCCCCATGCGAGAATTTTCTTTCAATTTAAGCAAACAAAAACAGAGCAGTTATGACAACTCCCGGTTGCATAATCTACTCTGTATGATTTACCTGAGAGTTTATTCCCAAAAGTTCTTTGGGCTTTGCTCCTTCGGTGCACTTTTCGTGCTTTCCAGAGAACTGTCCAAGTACGGTCCTTTTGCCTGAGAGATTCACTAAAAAATGGGCTTTTTTAGTTTGTTCCTTCGGCGCCCGGGTATTAACGCTCCGGGTCTCTCCCACACTCTTCATCCAGTGTTCTGCTATGAAATTGTTACTTTAATGACATTATAATATAGATATTTTAAAAGAGCAATATATTTTAGTAAATATTTAATATTTTTTTAACGAAGTTTCATTTTCCATTAAATTTTTCTATACAGCCATTAAAATTCGGAATCACTTTTAGACATATGAGGAAAATCCCATTGTCTTAACACCTCATAAATTACAACGGCGCAAGCATTGGATAGATTTAAAGACCTTGCATTTTCAATTTGCATCATGGGAATGGTAATATTGGTTTCCCGATGCTCCTTTAATATTTTCTCTGGTATCCCTTTGCTTTCTTTCCCGAACATTATGAAAACCTCTTTATAGCTTTTATAGTTCACATCACAATATAGTCGGTGTGTTTTTGTCGTTGCATAAAAAACAGTTTTATCATAATGTTGGTCTAAAAATTCTTGATAGTTATTATAATAATGAAGCTTTAAAGAACTCCAATAGTCAAGCCCTGCTCTTTTTACCGCTTTTTCACTTAAAGAAAATTTAATGGGTCCGATAATGTGCAGTATTGTATCGGTCACCACACAAGTTCTGGCAATATTTCCTGTGTTTTGAGGAATTTCTGGTTCTAATAGCACGATGTTTAGCGACATGTTGCATCTCCTTTTAATTTACTTGAACTTTACTTATAATAATATACCAAAAAATTTCAAGATAATAAAACTATAAAAATTCACAATTCGGGTATGAACAATTGTAGTTTATAATATATTTATGGAAAGGTGGTTTTTGAAATTGAAATCCTATAACCAGTACAATAAATTGAAGGTCACACATATTTTCCATAGCGGTGTAATCGTAGAAACGGAGAAGAACCTATTGATCATCGACTACTACTATGAAAAAGATGCTCTGAATAAGAAAGAATTACTCGTTTACCTTAAACAACAAGCTCACAAAGATTTCTATTACTTTGTTACCCATGGTCACGCAGATCATTTTACGGATGAAATTTTTGATCCTCCATACCAAAGTTCGAAAAGCAACACCCGCTATATCCTAAGCGAAGACTTGGTAAGTTATAAAAATAGCCATCCAAACACTACGCTATGTCGTCCTTATCAAAGCTTTAACGTAGGTGGTTTAAGTATTACAACCTTCGGTTCAACAGACCTGGGAGTTTCTTACCTGATTAAAGACAATTCCTGCGATGCACTGATTTTCCATAGCGGTGATTTAAACTGGTGGCACTGGAGTCATTTCACCCCGGATGAGCAATTACAAGAGAAGAAAGACTTTTTAGAAGAACTTCAAAAATTAAAAGATTATATAGTTCAAAGAAAAGTAATTCTTGATATCGCTTTCGTTCCCGTCGATCCCCGACTGAAAGAATTCTATCAGTTAGCCGCCAACGCATTTTTAAAAGAGATACAACCGAAGAAAATGTTTCCTCTACACTTTCGTGAGCATTACAAAATTACAAAAAAATTCAAAGAGCAATGCAGTGTCCCCGATAAGTTCGAAAGTGTAGCCCATTCTATGGAAACCTATAGTTTGCAGGATTAATGCTTCACATTAAAAAAATCTTTTCAATAAAGAATGCTTCACATGGACGGCTTTTACCGGACATAGCTCCTGGCAGCAAAAACACCTTATGCAATTCTTTAAATCTGCATAGGGTTTTTTATTTTTAAACATAATGACTTGGGCCGGACAAACTTTACCACAGTCTCCACAGGAAATACACTGCTTATGATCAAAAGTCGGTTTTGGTAATAATAAACTATTAAGAGGGCCTTCTAAAAACTTAGGAACTCTTCCATTTACAAAATTTATATCGGTAATTTCCGGTGTTTTAAAAGGTTCTAACGAAAAGTCCTCTAAGGATCTTCCCCGAAGAATAATTTCTGAAAAATCTTTAGGAACAAGTTTTCTTTCAATACTTCTTTGAATGGTCGGAACTTCCAAGGGATCAATATTTACTAACCGACATGCAATGACGTCCAACGCATAAGGGCTTGAGGAAGCAATTACAGCCCCTATTTTACGAAGATCCCCAGAAGAAGGCCCATCTCCTTCCATTCCCACAATACCGTCCATAAACGATAGTACCGGAGTCTTATAACTGCATATATCAACTAACATATTTGAAAAATTTTTCAACTCAGGATATTTAAAATGATATTCTGCTTTGATCAGTCCTGGAATAATTCCATACATATTCTTTACAGCTCCGGTAAATTTCATCATTCCATGGGTTTTTAACTTGGAAACGGAAATAATTTTATCCACTTCGTCCAGGACTTCCATTGCAGTAATTTGTGTTAATATTGTTCCATTCGGAAATTCGCTGATTGTTTCTTTAGTGTTGTAATTTAGTCTAAAGCCACTATCCGTCGCTATTTTTTCGATCCCACAGGCTTTGTAAACCCCTTTTAACAAGGTTTTATTAAAAGGACCTCCTGGACTGTCCGCTATAATCACTGTACATCCATGATCTCTCAGTATGTCCCCTAGGGCTTGGACAAAAGTTGGATGGGTTGTAACTCCTTCTTCTGGATTTTTTTTCATTAAAAGATTTATTTTTAACAGCACTTTTTCATTTGGAGTAACGTATTTCGAAAGTCCTCCTAAATGATCTATGTTTTGTTTTAAGGCTTTTTTTATTTCTTCATATTGGTACTGATCACATTTTTGCAAAGTTACCATTTCCACTCGGCCACCCCTTATTTTATCTTGTCATGAATACCTTGAATTATAATCAAAATCATATTCTTTTAATATACTTTATCATCTAGATTGACAAAGCTTTCACATTGTTTTATACTGATTATAAAGAATAGTTTTCGTGTACGTTTATATTAAAAAGGTGGTGTAAAAATGAATCGATTAATTGCAACTCTGAAAGAAAACGAATGCAAGGTAACCCTTCAACGAATTGCCATTTACGAAACCCTGAAGAACACAAAAGCTCATCCCAATGCCGAAGCGATCTACAAGCAGCTTTCGCCAAAATACCCCACCATTAGTTTAGCAACGGTTTACAAATCTCTAGAATTATTTGTATCCCTCGGGTTGATCCAAGCCATAAATGTAGAGGAAAACAGCTTTCGCTACGATGGTAACTCCAAACCCCATCCTCATCTTATCTGTTCAAACTGTGAAAAGGTGGAAGACCTGGATGAACATCCGTTTGCAGATCTTTGCCAAGAAGTAGAAGCTCTTTCAGGCTACAACATTGAAAAACAACAATTGAATTTTTACGGACGCTGTCCTGACTGTACTCAAAAATCTTAACTACTCCCACTGCAACCGATTCCCATGCACGAGTAGATTAACTAAAGAAGAAAGGTCCTTTCCTAATGCTTTTCCTGGGAAGCCTTTCTTTTTTTATTATATGCTTCCTTTGCAATTCGCCATTGTTCTCTAGCTTTTATTTTAAGGTGTCGATAATACTTAATATCCGAATGATCCACGACTTTTCCATACCAATGAATCGCCTGTTGGTAATTGCCCAATTCTCGATTCAATTCTCCAATCAAGTAGGTCATAGGTACTTCTTCAATGGTATCAATTGGCATAACCTCAGTCTCATAGGCTTCGGTAAATGCAATTAATGCATTTTTGAGAAAAACCCCTTCTTTTTCTGAACCCATTTCACGATAGGTCCAAGCTAACTTTAAGCAAAGGCCACCAATGTAGCCTTTGCTTTTTTTTAGTATTGTAGCAATTGCTAAGGCTAGTTTATAGGTGTTTTCTACCTCGGAAAGGGATCGATTTCCTCCGTAACTTTTCTTTGTCCATTTCGATGAGATAGCTTCTTTAATAATAGGGATTTCTTGTTTTTTTATATTATAGAATTCCGACTCCGTAGCACTATAGCCGCACTCAGGGCATACCCAAACATGATAATGCATGGGGCTTATATCTTCATACTCTACATAAAAATCTTCATGGCGTTTTAGGACCTTAAGTCTTCGGTTTCTGGTCTTTTGTGTTGTGAAATGGTTTTTGCATACGGCACACTCCACTTCTTTATTAAATAATCTCATATCCATTAATAGTCCTCCAAACTTTTTATATCCAATATATTTCTATATGATCTCCTTCTTTTAATACATCTACAAAACCTGCTCTTCTACCATTTAAGGTCATTACCAGTTTTCCTTTAGCTTTCTTTCTTTCAAAATCAATATAGTTGAAAATATCTGTAAATATTATGGAACCTTTTTTCGAAGGAATCTCCACCGGGGTTTGGTTCACATGCAACCTTACTGTTTTTCGGTTATCCATCGCTGCTTCTTTACTCACCACACTTTTGTTTGTTTCTTCAGCACTTTTTCCTTTGCTTTCAGTACTTCTTTCTTTGCTATTGCATTCTTTATGGCATTCCAATTGATCATCAATGATAACATCTTTCTTTTCCTTATATAAAACAATCTTATCCTCATCCTTAACCAATGTATTTAATGTCTTACGCTGGTCATTGATATAATAACTATAATTTTTCTGCCACTTAGAAGGAAGCAAATCTTTTAACGAATATTTGATTCCTCCTTTAGCAAAAAGAGGTTCCATATTAATTTCATCACCGTTCTTTATGGCGTTATCAATTCCTGCGATTTTACCGTTTAAGTATATGAAGGCCTTTTGTTCCCCGGGAGAAAAAATTCTTTTAGACTCATTGTCTACAGTAATGGATATCTCATTAAAATCCTTTGGTATTAAATCTCTGGGGTTTATCTTTGCTAGGGCTAAAGCATCTCCAATTTTAAGATTGTTCCGTTGAAACATTTTATATTTTTTGCGATTAACAATGACTTCAATAAAATCCTCTCGTTGATCTTTAATGGATTTATTGAAAATTCCAAGAGGGGTAATGGCTTCCGGTCCGTGCAAATTTTTTGTATTAATAGTACATCCTTCAACATCCTCAATAGTCTTCATAACCACTCGATTCTCAGGAATTTTAAGAAAGTGAGAAATTCCTTTTGAAATCCCAGGAATTTGACTTCCGCCGCCGACGAGAAATACGGCACTTGTGGTTTTTCCATTAATCTCGATAATCTCATCAGAGATTTTTTCAGAAATCAAGTTAATACTTTCTTGAACTTTCTCAACTACTTCCTTCGTAGAAAGTTTAAGGGTTTCGCCTAATATATTCGTCACAACATGCTCCTCCTCTTGAGACAACTTGCATTTTAATGTCTCTGCTTGGTCAAATCCAAGAAGAAAAGCTTTTGCGATTTCCTCTGTAATCTCATCTCCTGCTACACTGGTCATTCCATACCCAATTACGGTTCCCTCTTTGGTAATGGCAATATCAGAAGTACCGGCCCCAATGTCCACTAGAGCAATGTTCAACAACCTTATATTTTCCGGCACAATAATGTCAAGGGCTGCAATGGGCTCCAAAGTCATGTAATCTACTTCCAGGCCTGCCTTTGCCATAACGGTATGTAAACTTTCCACAACAATTTCCGGTAGAAAGGTAGCAATAATTTGTCCAGTTAAATCCTTCCCTTTTTGTCCTATGGGATTGCTTATTTCCATATCATCAAGCAGGAATTTCGTTAAAGAGTGCCCCACACAAAAGTACTTTGTCTTGTTCTCTTGAATAGAATTCATCTCTTCATAGGCCTTTTTAAGGCTTTCAAATTCCAAAACTTTAATTTGATCTCTTGTGATTTCTTTATTATGATTAAGTGAGATATTTTGAGATATTTTCAAAGTTCTTAGGGCTCTACCTGCTGCTGCAATGGATACTTGTTTAAGGGAAAAACCGACCTCCTGTTCCAGCTGCGCTTTCACTTCATTAACAATTTCCAATACCCTGGGGATATCATGGATTTGTCCGTCAACCATGGCCCTTTTTCTGTGATATCTTATGACTGAATGAGTGATAGTAAAACTCTGATTGTCTGCTATTCCGAGAATGCCTACCACACTGTTAGTTCCAATATCTAATGCGAAAATTATATTATAGGGATTCAGTTCTTTTTCCATCTTGAGCTCCTTTCAATTTAAGATTCACTACGAAGTTTTCGATTATAAATGCAGTACTGTCGAATTTCACATATCTCACAAAGGGGTTTGCGGGCTTTACAGACCCTTCTGCCGTGCAGAATAAACCAGTGATGGGATTTGGACCATAAATGCTTCGGAATTTTTTTCATTAATTCCTTCTCAGTATCCTCCACAGTCTTAGCTTTTACAATCCCTATGCGATTAGTTACCCTAAAAACATGGGTATCTACTGCAATAGCCTCCTGTCCGAAAACATTACTGATGACCACATTGGCGGTTTTCCTCCCTACACCCGGAAGTTTTACCAGATCTTCCCTATTTTCCGGAACTTTTCCATCATATTCATTTAAAAGCATCTCACAGGTCTTTAAAATATTTTTGCTTTTATTTCGATAAAATCCACTGCTTTTTATAATTTCACCTAACTCCTCTTCCGTAAGCTTTATAATATCCTCAGGACCGGGATATAAGTCGAAAAGTTTTTTAGTAACAATATTCACTTGCCGGTCCGTAGACTGGGCCGCCATAATTGTTGCAATCAGCAGCTCGAAGGGATTATTAAAATTCAACTCGCTTTTTGCATCGGGATAATTACTTTTAAGTATTTTCAATACAGTATCGATCTCACTCTTATTCAGTTTGTATTTTCTCATATCATCCACCCTCTAGAAAATTTCATAATGTAAGATCTCCATGTCAAATCGACCGTCACGATCAATATAACCGATGACCTTTTGTAAAACTTCGTCTACATGTTTTTTATTATTGCTAACACAGGCGATTCCAATCTCAGATCTTTGCCATTTATCCTGATCTCCAACCTCAGCAATAGAAACATTGTACCGATATTTTATTTTTTCGATGATACTTTTAATCAAATGTCGTTTTTCTTTCAAGGAGTGATTTTCAAACATAATTAGTTGAATATTACAAATTCCTACAATCATTAAACCACCTCATCGTTTTTATCTACCCTCTATTATAATGAATTATTAGTAAAATGAAAACCTTTGTTGTTCATTTCCTTTTAAAACAATAAAAAAGCCGGCAATATGCCGGCCTTAGTTTCCTTTCATTTGATCAATCCGTTACTGATGTTATGGTTGATCGCTGTTCCTTCAAAATTTTAGTATTCATGGTAGCATATATTTGGATTTTAAACAATTCCCATTTCTTTCCCAACAGAAACAAAGGTTTCTACCGCTTGGTCCAACTGTTCTTTTGTATGCCCGGCAGTTACCATGCACCGTAGTCTTCCCATACCCTTTGGTACAGTGGGAAATACGATTCCCGATACAAAAATGCCATTTTCCAATAATTTCTTGCTAAATTTCATGGTAGCCTCTTCTTCTCCCACCATTACCGGCGTGATTGGCGTTCCGCTATTTCCAATATCNAATCCGGCTTCCTTCATCCGGTCCTTAAAGTACCGACCATTTTCCCATAGTTTGTCAGTAAATTCCGTGGTACTCATCAAAAGCTTTACCGCTTCTGAAATAGCGCAAACCGCAGCCGGAGGTAAAGATGTACTAAAAAGAATAGGTCTTCCACGATGACTTAACCACTCTTTCATGGTATTACTTCCTGCCACGTAACCACCTACAACCCCAATGGCCTTCGAAAGAGTACCTATTGTAAAGTCCACTCGACCATGAAGTCCAAAGTGGTCAACTGTGCCTCGACCGCTCTCCCCTAAGACTCCTGAACCATGGGCATCATCTACATAAGTCATAGCTTTATATTCTTCTGCCAACTCAACAATTTCCGGTAGCGGTGCAATGTCACCATCCATACTGAATACACCGTCTGTAATTATTAGCACATTGGTGTATTGATCTCTTTTTTCTTTTAAAATCCTTTCCAAATCCGCCATGTCAGCATGTTTATAAACCGTCTTATCTGCACGGCTAAGTCTAGCTCCGTCTATGATGCTTGCATGATTTAATTCATCGGAAATGATTAAATCTCCTTTTCCGGTGATCGCTTGAATAGTCCCGGCGTTACAATTAAATCCCGACTGATAAACCATTACGGCTTCTTCCCTCTTAAATTCTGCCAGCGTTTTTTCTAATTCTTCATGAATGTCCATGTTTCCCACGATGGTTCGAACAGCTCCGGAACCTACCCCGTATTTTTGGATCCCTTGGATCGCTGCTTCTTTCAATTTTGGGTGGTTAGCAAACCCTAGGTAGTTATTAGAAGACAGGTTAATTACCTTTTTTCCGTTCAGAAGGATATCCGATTCATTAGGGCCTTCTAAAACTGGTAATGTGCGATACACTCCATCTTTCTTTAGACCTTCAATTTGGTCTTTAATAAACTGTAATTCATGTACATTTGACATTAATAAGCCTCCTTTATTGATGAAACCGGTATATTTTGTTTTTTTCGATACAGGTTTTTCTTTAATGCAAGGTTATTTTATTCTATCGCTGTTAAAATGTTGAATTGCTTTTACGTTATTACTATATACCCACCAATACTTATTTCTTATGTTTTTCCAGTATGGAAGAATCCGGGTATAATACGACTTTACCACAATTTCCTGATTCCATCAATTCAAAGCCTTTTTCATAGTCTTCCATAGGTAATCGATGAGTAATAATTGGCTCCAGATTCAAATTCCCGGATTCGATCAATCCCTTAACCTGATACCAGGTTTTGTACATTTTTCGTCCGGCTATTCCCTGAATGGTAATTCCTTTAAACACTATATCATTTGCTACATCTAAAGATATTTTGTCGTTAGGAATTCCGAGCATGGACATTCTTCCTCCGAGTTTCAAGTATTTCAAAGCTTGGTCAATGGCTTTTGCATTACCCGACATTTCTGCTACGATATCCACACCTAAACCATCGGTTTCGTTCAACACTCGTTGAATAGGATCTTCTTCCATAGGGTTTATAATAACGTCCGCCCCAATCTTCTTTGCTAAGTTCAGGCGATATTCATTAACCTCTATTGCAATTACCTTTGAAGCTCCTACCGCTTTTGCAACTGCAACCGACATAATACCAATGGGCCCGCAACCTACTATTGCAATGGATTTCCCTACGATATCGCCCTCCATAATCGTGTGTACAGCATTACCAAGTGGCTCTTGGACGGCTAAGTATGCCGGATCGATACCCTTGGGGTTTATCCAAGCATTAGCTTCAGGAATTGCAACATATTCTGCATAGGTTCCGTCCACATCTACTCCTAAAATCTTTGTATCTTTACAAATATGAGCTTGACCGGTCTTGCAAAACTCACAAACTTCACAGACTATATGGGTTTCCGCAGAAACGATATCTCCCAACTTAATAGATTTAACATCTTTACCAATTTTCACGACTTCCCCGGCAAACTCATGACCCATCACATAAGGGGGTTTGATACGCCCTTGAGACCACTGGTCCCAGTTGTAAATATGGGCATCGGTTCCGCAAATAGAAGTGGCATGGATCTTCACCAGTACTTCGTTACTTTCCGGCTCCGGTTTCCCCTTAGTGGCAAATACCGCACCTCTTTCCGCTTTTTCCTTAATAACTACATTCATTAATTCACTCATAAACATCCTCCTCATAAAATATTAATTTTCCTTGAAATCCATTATGTTGAAGAAATATACTCTATACAACAATTTATTATATATATAAAGTATTGATAAAACATTGTCCTTCTCTACATCATACAACAAAAAAGAGGATTTCTCCTCATTTTTTAAAAAAGTTGTAAAATTAAAATTATTTCTTTTCTATGTTTTCAAGCTTACTTAAGGTCCATTGAGCCGCATCTCTCAAGTCATCACGCTCATCTTTTAGAAAGGGGCGTATATAAGGAATAGCTTCAGGATCTTCTAAATTCCCCAGTACGATTAATGCATTTCTTTTTAATACTCTTGCCCCTCTCCAAGCGCTGGCATTATTGCCATAGATCTCTTTGAACTCTTTATTGGTTAAGTTCAAAAGCTTGATTAAATCAGGATTTTCCGGGAGAGTTGTAGGTATGAAGGATGATACAGGAGAATACTCCAACTCTGCATTATATGGACATACATTTTGACACTCATCACACCCGTAAATCCGATTACCTATTCGAGTTTTATTTTCGTCAGGCATAATGCCTTTGCTTTGTAAAATCCCACTTATACAGCGGTTAGCATTCAAACGATAGGGGCTTTCAATAGCTTCCCCAGGACAAGACTTGATACAGAGTTTACAATCTTTACATAGTGATAGGGTCTTACTTACTATTTCTGGCTTTAAATATTTTAAGCCCTCCACCTCTTGGTTAATAAGCATGTATCCATAAAATACGAAAGATCCGTATTTTGGATGGTAAAAGAGGTTATTGTAGCCATAGGAGCCTAAATTAGCTTTTGCCGCCAAATATCGATCTACCAAAGGACCGGTATCTACATAGGATTGATAAGCGATGTTGGAACAAAGCTTTTTCAAAGATAATCCAAGGTTTTTCATATTTCTATGGAAGACCCGATGATAGTCTTCCCCCCAAGCAGTTCTCGCAAGCTCGCCTCGGAAAATTACACCCCCGGTATTTTTATTTGTATCTTGCAAGGGCTCGACAAAATAAGGTAAACCTAAAACAATGATAGACTTACAATTTTCCATTGTTTTAAAAGGGTTACACTTTTCTTCTATATCTTGATTATTAAATGCAAAGTGATATCCTTCGTTTACAAATCGATCCAGTCTTTCCTTTAAATCCATAAAATACTGGGGTTTTACAACTCCAACAATGGGAAAACCTTGAATTTGTGCTTCTACTTTTAGTTTCTCAAATGAAATACTCATATAGTTACTACCCTACCTTAAAAATTAATAAAATCCGCTTAATTATTAAACCATTCTATTTCACTTAGCGGCCAAACCTTGGCTAAAACTTTACCTTGGACGCAGGTGCTACAGACATAACCAAACCATCTGCTATCATTACTCGAAATACGATTGTCCCCTAATAAGTATACCTTATTTTCAGGAACAACTCCACTGCTTAAAGCACTATTTCCGACGGGATAATCTGAACAGGCAATATACCCTTCGCAGTAATCTATCCCATCAATAACTAAGCCTCCCTCTTTTAATACATACTCCTCTTTTTCCATGGCGATGACTCTTTTTACAAATTTTTGAGAGGGATCTTTGGGGGGCGTGAAAATCACTATATTCTTGTATTCTATATTTTCTATTGCTTTTTCAGTAGTGATTACAATTACACGGTCCCCACAAGATAATGTAGGATTCATTGAATTGCCTCTTATGGCAACGATCTCGATAGGGGAATAAATCAAAAGCAGGGTTATTGTTAATATAATAACAAGAAGGACGAAAAAAATATTCTTCATCTTAAGAAGTCTATTTTTTTTCATATGCTATCCCCTCCTTGCCGTGTCGAGAATTTCTCGGACGCTAACATTAGGTTTAATATTATTGAAGAATTCCATCTTCATAAAACCGCTCTTCAAAGTTAAGCATCAAGGTTAAAAAAGAGGGTTGATTTCTATTTTAACCTTGTTTCTTTATTGCTATAAGACTAGGCTTCTTCAACTTCTTCTGTTATTACTTTCTTACCCTTTAACTCCTTGCTTAAACCTAATACCGCAAAGTTATAGGGAATTACATTTTCACGATTATTTTTTCTTTTATCATCTAAATAATCCACCATCACGTTCTCAACTTTTTTCATTAATTCCTTTGACTCTTCCTTTGTGAGGTAATAGTCGCTGTATTGGTTGATAAATCTCGATGCATCAGGAATTTCAATATTCTTGTAAAAATCACTGTTGATTTTCTCAAATATCGAAATATATGCCTGAATAATTGATTGGGTTAATTCATCCCCACCATTTTTAATAAAGTTTTTATCAATCATCAGTACTTTTGCCGCAGGCAAGTAATATTTTTCAATAATTCCAGACTTTACCCTCTCATCCACCAAGTTAAGAATTCCTACTTTAAGTAGACTCTTAATGTGGTAATTGATTTTCGCATGAGGTTCTTCAAGTTTTTCTGCAATTTGCTTGGCTGTTTGTGGTTCATCCCCTTCAAAACACTCGAGGATTTCTACTCGATAAGAATGACTTATTGCCTTGATTTGATCAAGCTCTCTTAAAACCATAATATCTTTCATTGTACAACCACCTTATTGTTATTATTGTAAACCTGAAAATAATTAAATGTATAAAAAGAATAATATGTATTACCTATAATTTTATTACTTTTTTACTTTTTTGTCAAAGTCTATTTTTTTATAGTATTGATAATTTATATTTTTCAGATAAATCTCGGATCATTTGAATCCCAGCAATACTATTCCCCTTATCGTCTAAAGAAGGTCCTACAATGCCGATTCCCATTTTCCCTGGTACCGTGGCAAGAATTCCTCCTCCTACTCCGCTTTTTGCAGGGATCCCTACATTTATGGCAAATTCCCCTGAAGCATTATACATTCCACAGGTAAACATAAATGTTTTAGCAATTTTTATGTGTTTTTTATGAACTAAAGTTTTACCGGTTTTCAAGTCTATCCCGTCATTGGCTAAAAAAGCTCCAATCCGTGCAATATCTTGAGTTGTTACCTCAATGGCACATTGCTTAAAATAAACATCCAAACTTCCTTCCACGTCCTTATCAATGACTCCCACATCCTTCATAAAATAAGCAAGAGCCCGATTACGGTCTCCTGTTCTTTTTTCCGACAAATAAACGTTCTCATTTATCGTTAAGTCCGGATTGTCGGTAATCTGACGAAAGAAAGCTAGTAATTTTTCAACTTTCCCCATGGAGCTGCGTCCCTCAATCATAGAACTAATAGCAATGGCGCCTGCATTGATCATCGGATTAAAAGGTTTTGAAGGTCTTACGGTTTCCAATTTGAGCATAGAGTTAAAAGGATCTCCTGTTGGCTCCATACCCACTTTGCTGAATACATATTCCTCTCCCTTTTCCTCTAAGGCCAGAAGCAAAGTGATCACTTTAGATATACTTTGAATCGTAAATTTATACCGGTGATCCCCCCCATGATATTCTTTGCCGTCTAACATTACTATACTAAGTCCTAAGGCTTCTTTTTTAGCTTTTGTTAGTTCCGGGATATAAGCTGGTAATGTTCCCTTTTCAATATATTTTTTATTATCTGCAATTATTTTTTGGATAAACTCCTGCATACCTAGTTCCCCCCTTATGGATTAATGCAATGTACTTCCACCGATAAACTCCCTAAGTATGGATGTTTTAGGGATATTCTCTTCGTCGTGAATCACTACGAAATAACTTAAAAACTTCAGCAAGCGTTTAGCTTCAGGATAGTATTTAGAACTTGATTGTACTTGTCGCAGTAAGGGTTCAATGTATTTTTTTAACACTCCTAGCTCATAAAACAAAGCGGAATTAAACATTACATCCGCTTCTTCTTGAAACGGAAATATGTTCTTCTCTTCTCCTCTTCTTACGGATTTCCAAAGTTCTAAAGAAGTTTCCACATCGTTGGATCGAAAATTATTGTCCCGAACAATCCTTCGAATTAATCTGAGATCCGTTGTAGGTATACGGTTATGTTCATCTATATTAAGCTGCGTCAAAGCGCTGATATATATCTTGTATTTAGTCCGTGAATCGATTTCTTTTGTCAAGTGATCATTCAAACAATGAATCCCTTCTAATATAACCGGTTGATCCTTCTTGATTTGGATAGTTTTTCCATTGTATTCCCGTTTCCCACTATGAAAGTTAAAGGTAGGTAATGGGACTTTTTCTCCGGCTAATATGTTCTTTAAATCATGATTAAAAAGCTCAATATCTATAGCATGAATGGACTCAAAGTTGTAGTCTCCATTTTCATCCAATGGAGTGTTTTCTCTGTTGACAAAGTAGTTATCCAAAGATATGCTAACAGGTTTTAAACCATTTACAGATAATTGGATTGCTAATCTTTGGGCAAAAGTTGTCTTTCCTGAAGAGGAAGGACCGGCTATTAAAATCACTTTTCGATGGGTCAGATCCCGGGTGATATCATCGGCAATTCTGGCAATTTTTTTCTCATGAAGAGCTTCAGCAATTCGAATGAATTTACCCTCCTGATTGGAAACCACCAGATCATTTAAGGAAGCTACATAATCAACCCCTAAAATCTCCCCCCACTTTTCTGACTCTCGAAATATTTTAAATAATTTGGGTTGNTCTTCAAATTCAGGTATTACTCCTCCACTGCTGATCGTTGGNAATTGAAGAACCACTCCCGGTTTGTAATACTGTAGCTTAAAAGCCTTCAGGTATCCCGTAGAGGGAACCATGTACCCATAAAAGTAGTTTTTCAACCAACCGCATTTATATAAGTTAATATAAGGTTTTTCCCGATATTTCATAAGATTCACTTTGCTTTTTTGATTATATTCCTCAAAGTTTTGTTTCGCTTCATCAACCGAAACCTTTTCTTTTTCAAAAGGAACATTTTCTTCGATGATTTCTTTCATTCGCTGTTCAATTCTTTCAATATCTTCTTCAAGCAATGATCTTTTGTAATGCAGCTCACAGTAAAGACCTTTGCTAATTGAATGTTCAACGGAAACTTCACAACCGGAAAACAACTCCATGGAAGCCCGAATAAATACAAAGGCAATACTTCGTTGATAAATTCGATTCCCGATGGGATCCGTAAGATCTACAAAAGAAATACGAGCTTCTTTTTCCAAAATTTCCGTGAGCTCTCGAAGTTTACAATCTTCTAGCACTGCAACGATATTGCTTTCGTTATCGTCCAATTGTGATATCACAGTTTCATAAGTACTGCCCTTAGGAAATTGTTTTCTTATATTTCCAGGTAGGGTTAGGGTAATCATTTCCTGTTGTTCCATAGATCATTTTCCCTCCTTTTACATTATTCAATAATACCGATGTCGCTAAAGGGGTATAGCCTTATGAAAGCTTTCCCCACAATATCTTGATAGTCTACCAGACCTAAATCCTCGTTACGACTGTCTAAGCTGTTATTTCGGTGATCCCCCATAACAAATAGGGAATTTTCCGGTATGATTTGATGAATATTTCCGTGGGTATAATCATCTTCGAGATAAGGTTCCGCTAAAGGTTCTTCGTTAATATAGACTTGGCCTCCACGTATTTCAATCTCTTCTCCGGGTAATCCGATAATTCTTTTGATAAGTAACTTTTGATCTCCATTGTTATCCATTTGATTTGACTCGAAGACGATGATATCTCCCCGAGCAGGAGTGCCTCTAGTGTACAGCAGTCTATTGATAATTAAAAAGTCATTCTCGTCCAGGGTTGGTTGCATAGAATAATGTTTTACAATCGTGGGTTTCATAAAGGTTGTAATTATTAATGCAATAATTAAAGATATAATAATGGTTTTTACCCATTCTAATATTTCCTTTTTCATATTTGGTCCTCCGTTCTGCTTATCACTTCTCTGTTATTTTACCACTTGTTATTTAGCAAATCAATATAAACCCCCCTGATCTAAGGTTTAAATCCTTTTTATTTCAGGAAGTGTGTGATTTTTTTTGAAAATATGGTATATTATTTATAGTATCTAAAATCACAAAAAATACTTTAAAGCCAATGAGAGAAAGTAGGATCAAATATATGGATAAACTAAAAGATATTATATACGATTACACAGACTTGATATTGTCTTTATTAGTGGTACTTGTTATTGTATTCATCATCGGAACAAATTTTACTTATTTTGACCAGGATCTATCCAGTTTCATCGGCGCCTCTGATAATGGAACCTCCGCAGATAAAAAATCACCAGTAAGCTCTGATCAAAATGACGGTTCAGAAAACACAACAGCTAGTGAATCAACTGAAGAGAAGATGGCAGAAGAAGAACCGAGCCCTAGTGATGAAAGCGAAACCATAAAAATAGAAATCACTCAAGGGTCCACCGCCTCTCAGATAGGGGATACGTTACAGACACATGACTTAGTTAACAGCTCTTCTGAATTTGTTGAAGCAACGGAAAGTTTTAACGTCTCTCATCGTTTAAGACCGGGAACATTTGAAATTCCATTAGATGCCAGTTTGAGGGAAATTATTCAAATTTTAATTCAAAGCAGTCTTTAATCCGTTGAGGAGTACACCCCAACGGATTTTTTGGTTTTTGATATGCCTTAATAGTCTATTGAATTTTCTCTTCTAGTTTTTCCGCACGCTTATGGGCACGATTAATCAACCCTTGCTTGTTTACAATATGACGAACTTGGGTAGCTTCAGCAATCTTTCCCAGTTCATCATGACAGGTGATTTTAAAATTAATCACATTATGTTTTATCTCGGTTATTTCTGCTGTAGCTGTAACGAATACTCCTTGAAGGGTAGGATTCAAATGGGAAAACTCCATTTTTTGTGTGATGCTGACATAATCCTTAGGAATATGCTCCCCCACCAGTTCCACAGCTGCCTGTATCATCAGCTGCACTAAAGCGGTGGTGGAAAACAGGGTTTCAATCCCGCTCCTTCCAAAGCTTACCGATGAATCTTCATATTGAACTCTTTTTTGCACTCGATGAGTTTGACCGACTTGTAGGTTGATTTTTAACATCTAAATCCCTCCTAATAATATATTATTATAGGTTGTCTTACCTTATTATACTTATACCTTTAAAGTGAATTTTCACACAAAAAATTCTAATAGTTTGTTTTTCCTATGCTGATTTTGCATTATACATGTTATGAGTTTTTAACATTATCGAGCTGAAGATTCTTATTAAATTTCTCCATAAAAAAAACGGATAAGGAACTTTCCTTATCCGTTTTTTTTATGGAGAAATTTCTTCATCAGAAACCCCTTAAATTATAAGAGTCTTTATTATTTAATGAGAATCCTTTCTTGACAGAATTTTACTAATAATAAAAAACCTCGTCAATAATTCCACCACCTAGACATTGTTCTTCATCATAAAAAACCACCGCTTGTCCTGGAGTTACTGCTTTTTGACGGTCATCAAAGACGACTTTACAGTTTCCGGGTTCCGACATTTCAACTTTTACTCGTTGATCATTCTGTCTGTAGCGAAATTTTGCCGTACAGTAAAAGCTTGTATCCGGCGGTGTTTCCTTTACCCAGTGTAGATCGCTGGCATAAAGGCCTTTTGAAAACAGAGCAGAATGCTTTGCTCCTTGAACCACATACAGGGTGTTATGAATTAAATCTTTATGTGCTGCAAACCAAGGTTCTCCCGAACCTGAGCCCGATCCCCCTATACCAAGACCTTTTCGTTGCCCAAGGGTATAATACATCAGACCGTCGTGTTCTCCCTTTATTTCACCTGTAATGGTGCGAATTTTTCCAGGAGTAGCGGGTAAATAATTACTCAAAAAATCCTTAAAATCTCGTTCTCCTATAAAACAAATTCCCGTACTGTCCTTTTTATTTGCCGTTATCAGATCATGTTTTTCTGCAATTTTTCGAATTTCTCCTTTGGTCAGTTCTCCCACAGGGAACATCGCTTTTGCTAATTGGTCCTGACCTAACGTGTTTAGAAAATAGGTTTGATCTTTATTAGGATCCATTCCCCTTAACAATTGATATTCTCCATGTTTATAACGAATCCTTGCAAAATGTCCTGTGGCTAAATACTCTGCACCAATGGACTGTGCATATTTTAAAAATACATTGAACTTGATTTCTTTATTACACATTACATCAGGATTTGGAGTCCGACCTTTTTTGTATTCTTCTAAAAAATAAGTAAATACATTATCCCAATATTCTTTTTCAAAATTTACTGTATAGTAGGGTATCCCAATCTTTCCACATACCCTCCGTACGTCTTCATAATCTTCTGTAGCCGTACATTCTCCACCAAGAGCTTCTTCATCCCAGTTTTTCATAAAAACGCCAACAACATCGTAACCCTGTTGTTTTAACAGGAGAGCCGCTACCGAAGAGTCCACACCGCCAGACATCCCGACAACAACTTTGGTATCTTCATTCTTTTTCATTTTCATCCTCCTTAAACCTTTCAGTTTATTATTATAACATGAAAGCAATCAATGAAAAAGGTATAATCCGAGTCAAATCATTTTGATGATACAAAGCTCTGCGCAAATTTACTTTAGATTCCTTTTTAATGCTTATTCATTGATCCAGTACCGGCTGCCATCCCGTTCTCTGTCCATATATCCGTATTGAATCAAGTATCTGCGAACGGCGACATAATCATCAATATTTTGCTTTATAATATCATTTACTTCTTTTTCTGAGTACTCCATATTAGGTGAAAATGCTTCCATAATATATTGTAATATAACCAGTTTTTTCTTTTCTTTACTGGGAAAAGAGCTGACCTTTCCATTCACCAGATAGGAATTAAGTATCTTCTCTCGTTCCCCTTGAGTAATTACATATCGATCATCCACCATGGTTGCCCTCCGATGGACATCAATTAATTCTTCGGGATTTTCTCCAGGTTCCCTGGAAAGTTCTAACAATCCTATCAATGCAAGATAAATTCTAGCCTGTTTTTCTTTTTCGCGAAACTTAAACCGATGATTTCTAATGGTCGCGGGACTTTTCCCCCCTTGTTTTTTAATAATCTCCTTATCCGTTAATCCCAGGTACAAGTATTCCATTATTTCTTTTTGAATTTCCGAAAGCCCGGTATATCTTTTGCTTAAGTTTAATAAAAAATCGAAAACCGATCCATGTTGCTCAAGTATATGGTTTTTCATTATCATCTTTGCATCCATGTACTGGTCCTCATTACGATAAATCATTCCATCTTTAAATGATTCTCCACATATTAAGCACATAAAATCTTCAGCACGCTTTCGATAGATAAACCCCTGTTGTATTTCTTCAATAGTCGATTGCCAAAATAAGACATTGATATTTTCCATGTAAATCTCCCTCCACTCCGTTTTAATAAACAATTTAATTCTTCGTTTACTTATATGCAAACATATTATCATTTAGTTTTATTTTATTCAAGTGTTTTTTATTTCAAAAACCTCTGGTAAATGAACTTATAAATCTGTATGAGGAATGTATATACACTGCCTTCTATGCTATAATGTAAGAAAATCTTTTCATTATATTGTAAAAGGAGTGTTAACATGGATCATTTCAATCAGTCTCATAAAGAAATCGAAATAATTCTCTCTTCCCTCCCAAAAAAAACCGTGATCGGTGAATTTTCCGGAAGAGATAGTGTTGCTGCAATCCTAAAAGCCTTTGAATCCCCTTCTATAAATCATATACTTCCGGTTATGTCCTTTGCCGGAACTGAATATGGTAACTTAGAGAGCCTTAAGGATAATGAAAAAAGATTACGACAACGAATAAAAGCACTTTACGGAACTGAGAAAACCCTCTATCCGTCCATAATTTATAGCAGTCCAAAACTTTGGAGTGTCTTGAATGGTCGACCGGTGCACTCCCTAATTGAGCGCTACGGATTTTATACTCCTTGTATCGGCTGTCATATGTATTTTCATCTTTTGAGGGTCCCTATGGCTCGTCGCTTAGGGGGAAGAATCATTTCAGGGGAACGAGTCAGTCACGGAGGAAAGATCAAACTTAATCAATTAAACGTTTCTTTGGATGCCTACGCTAAGACGCTGAAAAAACTTGATGTTCAGTTACTCTTTCCTATTCGTAATATTGTGGACGGAGATGTCATAAAAGATCTTCTTGGCTGGGAGTGGGAGGAAGGCAAGGAACATCCCGCCTGCATGTACAGCGGAAACTACCGAAGTATAAGCGGGAAAACCGATTACGATGCTGGTAGACTACAAGCTTTTTTAATAGATTTTCTTATTCCGGTTTCCATTAGTATTGGGAAGATTTTAATGGATAATCCCGAGGCTTCTTTGCAAGAACTTGAAAAGCCTTTATACGACTGGGAGGCCACTCAATGAAGACTTTAGTTGTTCTATTGGATGGTGTAGGGGATTTGGTCTCTGATGAACTCGGAGAGAAAACCCCGCTGGAATATGCCTATACTCCAAACCTCGATCGGATTGCTAGCCTTGGTGAAACCGGAATGATGGTTCCCTACCATCTTGGTATTCCTGTGGGTACGGATTTTGCCCATTATTTATTACTGGGATATCCCGAAGAAAAATTTCCAGGTCGCTCCATTATCGAAGCGCTAGCACATGGAGTTCCACTTAATAAAAACCATATTTATATGGTTACCTCCTGGGCATCGGTTATTAAAACTGAAGATTACGAGATACAAACCCGTTACTTGATGGACCTCCCAAAGGAAGACAGTTTAGAGCTTTCCATGACAATTCCTGCAAGCTTTAATAGCAGCCAATTCAATTGGCAATTCACCACTGATGGTCATGGTTTATTGGAAATAGCTGGAGAAAACTTGTCGACAGAAATTTCAGATCCGGACGCTATCTATCCTTTAGGCTGCGTTTTACAATCAGAACCCTACAATACCCAAGATCATCGGGCAAAGACCACATCGGATTTGATCAATTCTTTCATGAAAGAAATGTACCATCGATTAAAAGATCACCCGATCAATATAAAAAGAAAAAAGCAAGGAATGGAGCCGGCAAATTTTCTTCTACCGAAGTGGGCAGGAAAGCCAGGCAGACTTCCATCTTTTCATGAAGAAAATGGGATGCGGGGAGAAATTATTGGTGCGAGCACTTCAATTCGAGGCATTGCACAGCTTTTTAAAATGAGATACACGCCCTATCAATACTTTGAAGAAGGCGTTAAAAAGGCTTTAAGCTCTCCGTATGAATACATTCATCTCCATACGAAGGATACGGATCAAGCGGGGCACACCAAAGATCCCTTTGCAAAGGTAAAGGTGTTGGAAAAAATCGACCCTCTCCTTGCCCCAATTTTAGATTATGCTTTAAATGAGGATATACTTCTTATTGTAACCGGAGATCATACCACGCCTAGCATCGGTCCCATGATTCATAGCGGGGATCCCGTGCCTATCGCTTTTCTCGGCAAACATCTTCGTACCGATGATGTGAGGTGCTTCAATGAGCGCTCATGTGCAAAGGGAAGTATTCGCATGACGGGAAAGGACTTCATTCCCATCATACTGAACTTCCATAGCAAAAGTCTTTTTCATCACTTCAGAGTAGGCGGGAGGAAGTCCAAGTACCTTCCCGATAAATTTAATAAACTTTAAATGACTGTGAAACTAAATGTACTCATATATTTAAGCACTCAAATAACCTTTATCGGATACTTTCTTAATTTATCGGTAATGAATATACATGAATTTCACTTTTCATAAAAATAGCCTCTAGACGTATCATCTAGAGGTTGTTTGATGTCACTAATTCTTTTTCAATAAATAGGTTCGTTGCAGGCAGGTATCCCTCTTCCGTCCATACAACAGGATAAACCTTCCGAGCTTTTATCGCTGCAATCAAGTCTTCTTCAGAACGAATTACCGAAAGAAAACAAGTTGCCATTTTACCGAGGTCTTTTAATTGATGAGCATCGCTGGCTCCCACCATAGGCATATTAATTTCTCCGGCCAAAGACCATGCCTGCTCGTTTTTTTCTATTTGTGTTCTTCCATTAAAGGCTTCAACAGCCCAAAACCCTTCAAGGGTGTAGTTATGATTTCCAAGACTTCGAAAAGCATTTCGATAAGGATGGGCAGCTATAGCAACGCCACCTGCTGCTTCGACTTGGCAAAGCAGCTCTTGAGCAGTGATCAATTCTTTTGGTATTTCATTTAATCCGAAGACCACAAAATCACCTTCTTTTGTGAGAATTTCTGCCCCCACAAAAATAGGAAAATCCACTTTTTTGCTGTATTCTTTTGCAAAATCTCGAATATCATTATTATCATGATCTGTAATACAAATTCCGTCAAGGCCCATTTTCCTGGCCTGCCAAACCGCATCTTCCAGGGATAAAACGCTGTCAACGGAATTTCTTTTTTCATGTATGTGAAGATCAATAATCATATGCAACACCCTATCCTTAAAATTTATACCTCATATAGCTTATCAACAATTTATCAAAGAATCCAATAAATTTATTTTATTATATTTACATAATGTATAAAACAGATTAATAACTTTGAAAACATTTACACAAAAACTATAATAGATCCATCTTACAACGGAAACTCCCTAATAGTCCACTGTACCTACTAACTATTATGGGCCCTTGTTAGCAGTACCACTGTCTCAACATGGCTCGTGTGTGGAAATAGATCCACACCCCGTACTTTTTTCACTGTATAACCGGCTTCCTGAAAAGATTTTAAGTTTTTAACAAGGGTTTTCGGATTACAAGAGACGTATACCATTTCATCTAGCTTATGGGATAAAATATCCCGAAGGGCTTTATCATGAATCCCTTCCCTCGGAGGGTCAATTACCATAGCATCAGGCTTTTCACGAATTTCCAACATTTTTTCTTTTACATCCCCAGCAATAAAAGTACAGTTACTTAAGTTATTAATTTTGGCGTTTTCTATAGCTTTATCCACAGCCTCCTGTACCAGTTCAATTCCAATGACTTTTTTAGCATCTTTGGCTAAAACCTGAGCGATGGTTCCCGTCCCTGAATATAAATCTATAACCGTCTTTCCTTTTACATCCCCTAAAAATTCGATCACTTCCAAGTAAAGACTCTCCGCACCTAAAGTATTGGTTTGAAAAAATGAATAAGGGGAAATTTCAAAGGTTAAATCAAAAAGTTTTTCTTTATATTCTTTTCTCCCGAATATTACTCGCATTTCATCACTTTGTACAATATCCGCTAACCCGTCATTTAAAGAATGTAGAAAACCCACAATCTCTCCGTCAAGATCCAATCTCCCAAGGACCTTTCCCAGATCATTAAACTCATGACTATCCTGAGTAGTACTCACTAAATGAACGATGATTTCCTTTGTATAATGTCCTTTTCGAACTACCAAATGCCGCAGAAAACCGTCATGTCTCATAGAGTTGTACTGAGTTAAGTTGTTTTTTCTTGCATAACCAAGTACCGTCATTAAAATTCTTCGAAAGTCTTCATCCATAATTCGACAATCATCCACAGTGATAATATCATGGTGCAGACCTTTTTTATGCATTCCCAAAGTAATAGACCCGTTTTTTTCCTCGTCACCAAAAGTAAATTCCATTTTGTTTCGGTACTCAAAAATCTTTGGACTGCTTTTGATTGGTAAAAATTCTTCGACCTTAATATTTTCCTGTTTAAAAAGACTTTGTATTTGTTCGTCTTTGATTTTCAGTTGTTCTTCATAGGCAATTGATTGCATAAAACAACCGCCACAACGACCAAAATGTTTACAGGTTTTTTCAGTCTCAATTGGAGATCTTTCTATAATATCTAATACCTTGCCTTGTCTTTTATTGCGTCTATTTTTCGTTACCCGAAGACGAATTTTTTGACCGGGCAGCACATTTTTAACCTCTACTTCTTCACCTTCAATAAAAACCTTGCTTTTTCCACCATACTGTAGCTCTTCCACTACTCCTTCGTATACCGTGCCTTTTTTCACATAGATTCCTCCTTTTCAAGTATATGAACCTCACAAATATGTCAAATTTCCGATATCTAATTATCTTGTTTCTCTAAATATCTAGTCGTATAAATTCCTGACATTATAATTATCTATTCATTTTGATTATATATGAAACCTGTATTAAATTTATTTTTGTATTCGATTATCTTTTAATTATATCATAATGTAATTTAATCATAAAAGAAGAGGCCCTCTGGCCTCTTCATCTATTGATTATTTTTTGGCTCTTAATACATACCCCGGAGCAGAGAATTCTTCAGTATCGGAAAATTCTTTGACAAGTTCTTCAGTTAGCTCCGTCAAACCTTCATTTACTTTTTTATTTTCTAAATCATCGGAACCTTTGATTAAGGTTTGCTTTCGTTTATCAAGAAATTTAGTCGCCCGTTCGGCGTTGATTTTTTCTGTGAATTCATCCCAGACAATGTCTTGAAATCCTGCTGTACTTAATGCTACTTCTAAATCATTTGGATGAATTTCATTAAAGTAGGACATTCCTCGTAGAACACTTATACTTTTAATAATTCTTAATCGTTTTGACCAGTAGGGATAGGATGATGAATCCACCGACCAAATGGGCATTTCTTCAGTAATTAAAAGATCTCCATCAGGCTTTAATATTCGGTAAAACTCCTTTAGAGCGCTTAAGGCCCTCATCGGAAATTGATCTACTGAAGATAGGGTATAATTACAAATAATTACGTCGATAGATTGATCTTCGATAAAGTCAAGACTACTAAGGTCTCCCCGTCGTAAGGAAAGATTGTTAAAATATTGTTGAAGCCTGCCTTCAATTTCTTCAAAATGACTATCATCAATATCAATTGAAATTAAATCTGTGGACCATTTATTATCCCGTACTTTCCGGGCAATGATATCTGTGGTGTTTCCCCAACTGGTTCCCCCTTCTAATACTTTCTTTCCATCCAAATCGATACCATCCCATAAAAATTTTTCTGCACTTTTAATTTTATACATACTATCATCCTCCACTTTCTTTAAGGTTTGATATTTGCATGGTTGTTCCTTCAATTTATAGGGTTTGTATTGGTATTTACCCAACTATAATAATTTCAAGCAAAAATTTTAATACCGTTCATTCACATAACTTTCAATAATTGAATGCTTTTTCCCATTTGAAAACACACCCTCTTCTTCCAAACGTTTAGCCAACCACTCGCTGTTGGAATGAAAGACTACTTTGGCATCCTCTAAAAAAACAATTTCAAAGAGCTTGTTTTTCAAATGCAAAGACTTAACTTTAATAAAATAGGCCTCCACATCTTCAAAATTTCTAAGCTCTAAAGCTTTCAAAGTGGTTTGATTTTTCTTATGATAAAAATAGTTGACTTGTTCTAAATGTTTTTTCATTTGATGAAAATGCTTCCCAAATCTTTGAATTTCTTTAGCTTTTAACTTGGAGTATTTCGCCATCATGTTATAATACTGATAATTAAATACCGCTTTATTAAAATTATCAACAATCTTAAAGGGTTCAAATTCTTGTTCTCTTATATAATAATATGTTTCCTCAATATACTCTTTTTTGCTGATATCACCATTTTTAAGCATGATAATTAAGCTTTCACGTTTTTCTCTGAATTTATCAAATATATTTTCTCCGTGGATATACTTCACGCTAAACACCCTTTACTTGTTTTCCATTGCCGAAATCAAAGACTCCTATAGGAGCCTTTATTTTTTCTTTAAGTGGATTTTTTTGCTGACCATGGAATAAGAAAGTAGCGGCACAATGATAAGTACCACATAATCATGCATAGAATAATTAATAGCATACAGCGTCATCAAAGCAACAAACCCACCGGCTAAAGTTATGGGAATACCACTGAAAGTTCCTGCGAAATCCGTAACATTAAATTTCGCCAATCGGTATGCTCCGCTCACTGCAAATAAAACAATAATAATAACACCGATAAATCCAAAGGTCTGCAGGCTATAACTCCATATTAAAATCGCCGGAGCCACCCCGAAAGAAATTAAATCGCTTAAGGAGTCCAACTGTTTTCCAATTTCGCTTTCCACATCCAACTTTCTTGCCAGTTGTCCATCAAACCGGTCCATAAAGGCGGCTAGAATGATCAAAATTGATGATAAGGTATAATCCTCTGAAAAGACACTTAAGATTGCCAGGATCCCCAGAGAAAGATTCCCAAAAGTAAGTACATTTGGCAAATGAGTCTTCATACTGCTTTCACCTCAAATCTCTCTTGTTCCTTTTCCTACTCTCTCACTATTTTACTCTATTTCCCCTTAAATTCCTAGTGAAAAGAAAAATTAAATTGAAAAGGCCTTGTTATCCTCGGCTTTAAGCTTCTTTTTTAGTGAATATCTGGTATAATATTAAAAGTACACATAATAATATTAGGAGGGTTTTATATGCCATTAGTAACAAGCAAGGAGTTATTTAAGCAGGCCTATGAAAAAGGCTATGCCATAGGGGCTTTCAATGTTAATAATATGGAAATAATCCAGGGAATTGTGTCAGCAGCAAAAGCAGAAAAGTCTCCAATCATTTTACAGGTTTCTGCAGGAGCTAGAAAGTATGCCAATCCCATTTACTTAAAAAAGTTGGTGGAAGCCGCTGTTGAAGACACCGAGCTACCAATTGTCCTTCATTTAGACCATGGAGAAGACTTTGAAATTTGTAAGCAGTGCATTGATGACGGATTTACTTCGGTAATGATCGATGCTTCTCATCTATCTTTTGAAGAAAACATTGCCTTAACCAAAAAAGTCGTAGATTATGCTCACCCTAGAGGTGTTGTGGTTGAGGCTGAGCTTGGAAAACTTGCCGGAGTTGAAGATAATATCTCCGTCGATATTAAAGACGCCACATATACTAACCCCGACGAAGCGAAAGAATTTGTGGAAAAAACCGGCGTGGATTCTTTAGCCATTGCTATCGGAACCAGTCATGGTGCCTATAAATTCAAAGGGAAGCCAAACTTGGATTTTGAACGGTTAAAAAGAATCTCTGAACTTTTACCGGAATTCCCCTTAGTGCTTCATGGAGCCAGTACTGTTCTTCCAGAACTTGTTAAAGCTTGCAATGAATACGGTGGCGACATCCCCGGAGCCCAAGGTGTTCCCGAGGAAATGATTAAAGAAGCATCAAAATACGGGGTATGCAAGGTCAATATCGATACGGATCTACGTCTTGCCATGACTGCATCAATCCGACAGAACTTGAAGGAAAAACCTGGAAACTTTGACCCGCGAAAATATCTCGGAGAGGGTCGATCAGCTGTAGAAAAAATGGTTAAGCATAAAATTAGCAATGTTTTGGGTAGCAGCAATCAAATATAATAAAAAAAAATCTTTAACAACAATTTCAAAGGAAAGTCACATTAAAATAAATTTGAATTGTAAATTCAAAAGGTCTCCGGAGTCTTCCGGGGACCTTTTGTTAACTGAAAACTTATTTTCGTATCAATATAGGATCAAAGTTTATATAATCACTAGATGCCAAAATATATTCCGTATCCAGTACCTTACCTATATAAGAAGCATTAAAAGATTCTTCCCCGTGTAAGTGTCCATAAACCACATAGTCTACTTTGAATTCCTCAAATACTTCTGTAAAAAGCGAGGGTTCTTTTTGGTCATTTGTTGGAGGGTAATGAAGCAGAACAATTAACTTTTGTTCCAGGTTTTCTTTTTTCTTTATTGCCGCATGCAAAGATCTCTTCAAGCGTTCATACTCCCGAAGATAAATCTTTTGGTCTTGATCCGTAAAAGATCGTTCATTGGGAGAAATCCAGCCACGGCTACCCGCAATAACTACATCCTTATACATAAACGCATTATTTTGAATGAAAAACAGAGTTTCATACCGATCGTTCATTTTACTAATCGAGCTCCACCAGTAATCATGATTCCCTCGAATAATAAACTTCTGTCCGGGAAGTCTGTCAATCCAGGCTAAATCAGCTTCCACTTCAGAAAACTTCATGGCCCAGGACAAATCCCCCGGAATCAATACTGCATCTTCTTCCGTGATTTTTTTTAGCCAATTTTTTTCAATTTGATTTTTATGATTAGCCCACTGATCCCCAAAAACATCCATGGGTTTAGATCCATCTCCACTTAAATGGAGATCCCCGATTGCATAAATGCTCATAATAACTCCTTTTTGTAAACTTTATAGTATTTTAAAATTAATCATAAGCCTGATAACGAGCCATAAAAGCCTCAATTTCCTTAGAAAGTTCCTTAAGGCCTGCCATCTCAACTTTATCCCACAATTTATTGAATCGTTCCTGGAATTTATCAGCTTCTTTTAAAAGTCCAGCAGATTCCAGACGATCAATATTATGAAGAATGTTTGATACGGTACTCGAACGAATTTCGAACATTTTTTGTGCTTGTCGAATTTCATGCCTTATTTGTGACATTTCTTGGTCCAATTTAAAAGCTGCATCGGCGGAATTTTTAAGTCGTAATTGGATTGGCTCTGGTATTTGTCGTTTATATTTGTATTTCAAACTATGTTCAATGGTTGCCCAGAAGTTCATAGCTAAAGTTCGAATTTGCAGTTCCGCCAAAATATTTTTATGGCCGAAGGCAGTTTGTATAGGATATTCGATAATCACATGATAACTTCGATAGCCGCTATCTTTATAATTGGTAATGTAATCTTTTACCCCCACAACTTTTAAATCTTTACCATCCCGCTCACTGATATAGTCCACTACAGTATAGATATCCTCTACAAATTGACACATTATCCTAACCCCTGCAATATCCTCAATTTCCTTGTCGATATTTTCTATATCCACTTCCAATCGTTTGGCTTTTTCTAAAATGCTAGAAATCTTTTTTACTCTTCCCGTGACAAATTCAATCGGAGAATACTCTCCCATTTTTGTAAGTTCATTACGAATACTTTTGAATTTAACTTTTAATTCTTCCACAGCGTTTTCATAGGGAATTAAAAAACGTTCCCAATCCATTGAATTCATTTCTCCACCCCATTATGTATGATCCGATATAAATTTGATAACTTCATTATTATATCATTATTCGAAAAAACTTTAAACTCTTAATCCCGTAAAGAAGACCGGAATTAAATCTCCGGCCTTATCTGTTCTTTTTTATGCTATTTATTGTGAAAACTGTTATTTCTGAATTAGTGATATGTTTTCTTTATTGTTTGCCCATATAAGCTGCAAGATCTAATATTCGACTAGAATATCCCCATTCATTGTCATACCAAGAGACTACTTTATAGAGGTTTTGGCCGACTTTCATCGTAGAAAGGGTATCTACAATGGATGAAAGCTCATTCTTTTTATAGTCAATAGATACTAACGGTTCATTGGAGACACCTAAAATACCTTTCATTTTTCCTTCAGAAGCCTTAGCAAACGCTTGGTTGATCTCTTCCACGCTAGGGTCTTTTTTCAGCTGAACCACAAGGTCTACTACGGAACCTACGGGTACCGGAACTCTCATGGCCATACCGTCCAATTTCCCTTTAAGTGATGGAATAACTTTCGTTACAGCTTTGGCTGCTCCCGTAGTGGTAGGTATAATGGATTCGTTAGCCGCTCTTGCTCTTCTTAAGTCTTTATGAGGAAGGTCTAAGATGTTTTGGTCATTTGTATAGGCATGAATGGTTGTCATCATCCCTTCTTCAATACCAAACTCATCTTCCAATACCTTTGCCACGGGAGCTAAACAATTGGTTGTGCAGGATGCATTAGAGACCACCTGGTGCTCTTTATTCAACATATCCTCATTAACTCCCATAACCACCGTTAAGTCTTCTCCGTCTTTAGCCGGCGCAGAAAGAATAACTCTTTTCGCCCCCGCTTCAATGTGTTTTAATGCCAATTCTTTTGTTAAAAATACTCCCGTGGATTCGATAACAATTTCAACCCCTAATTCTTTCCAAGGGATTTCTGCCGGGTCTCGATGGGCTGTAAACTTAATTTCCCTATCGCCGATAACTAAAGCACCTTCCTTTGCGGTTACCTTTTTTGGAAACTTTCCGTAAATTGAGTCATATTGAAAAATATGGCTGTGTTTTTCCGGACCGCTTGTACTGTTGATCGCAACCACTTCCACATCAAATTCCTTTTCTAAAGAAGCCTTTAATACCGCTTTCCCAATTCTTCCGAATCCGTTAATTCCTATCTTTGTTTTCATTAAATCTCCTCCTAAAAATATTTTTTAGAATCCCTTGTTATTATAATATACTTTATCAATTAATGCCATGCTAATCAAATGGTTTTCCTTACTAAAGAATAATATTATTAGTTTAGTCCATCTCTTTCAATTTTTTTCCTATTTTCAGTAAATCTCTTCCTTTTTTCATAATGTTTTTATCTTCATTGAGCGTTTTCAATAACTCTTTTAAACCGTCATACTTTTCCTCAGAATAAGGAAACCAGTTTACTTCCTTAGGATTTTTCCCTTTGTTGACCATGACGGAAGTTGCCAGCGAAAAGCTATAAAGTCCTTCTGGCCCATGGTACTTCCCAATTCCGCTGTGTTTCGTTCCCCCAAAAGGAAGATCAGGATTTCCCACGTTTTTTAACACATCATTGATCATTACATTTCCTGTTACCAGCTCATTTGCAATATTTTCCCCAAGCTTTACATCCTGTGTCCAAATACTGGCATTCAACCCGTAATCCGAATCATTAGCAAGGCGAATCCCCTCTTCCAATGTTTTAAAGGTCATAACCGGAAGCACAGGCCCAAATGTTTCTTCTGTCATAATCTCCATGTCATGAGTGACTTTGGTTAAGATCACAGGATGAATAAAATTCTTTTCAATTAATAACGGCGTCTCTAACCGTGCCCCCATTTTTATAGCATTATCAATTTGTTTTTGCACATGTAAAACTTGATCCGGTGTTGTCATAGCACCGATATCATCACTTTTACCTGAGCCGACATTCAGTTGCTTAACCCGGTTTTTCAGTTTAATTAAAAACTCATCTACGATAGCTTCCTGTACATAGAGTCGCTCCACAGAAATACAGACCTGACCGGTGTTAGCAAGTCCACCATATAAAGCTCCCTCAACCGCCCTTCCGATATTAGCATCCTCTAATACAATCATCGGATCTTTTCCTCCAAGTTCTAGCTCAACAGGAATCAAATGCTTTGAAGCTTGCTCCATTATTTTCTTTCCTGTGGATACACTGCCGGTAAAAAAGATTTTATCCGGTTTCGCCTCAATCAAAGCGGAAACCACATCTCTTCCTCCCTGTACTACTTCAACCACTCCTTGGGGCAGTCCTGCCTCAATCATAATTCGTTCAATCAGAGCACCGATGCTGGGAGTTTCATTGGAAGGTTTTACCACTACAGTATTTCCCGCAGCCAAAGCAGTAATTACAGGAATCATAGATAATTGAAAAGGAAAATTCCAGGGAGCAATGATCCCTATTACACCTAACGGCTGATAAGTGATATAGGACTTCCCCCCTTGGAAAGTCAAGGGGGTATCTCTTTTTTTCGACTTTAAAAATTCTTCAGTATTTTTTTCATAATACCGGATAAAATCCAAAGTGGGCAAAATATCACTCATCAAAGATTCCGTCAATACTTTACCTGTATCTTCAGAAATAATGGCGGCGTATTCATCCAAATTATCCATTATGTTAAACCTTATAGCTTTTAAATACTCCATACGTTTAAGAACTGATATTTTTTTCCAGTTTTCAAAGCTTCTTCGACTGTTGATTACAGCCTTTGTCACCTCTTCAGGATGACTTCGTTGAAATTCATCTATGACATCCCCGGTGACAGGATTTATCGCTTGTAATGTTTCCATAGTTTTCCTCCTCTATAATAGTCTCTATTATATCAATACCACGAAAATCAAATCTATAACAAAATAGTAGGCTCTGCTTTAAATTACAAAAATAGGGGTTACCCCCTATTTTTGTATTCTAATACAATACAGTCTCTTACTCCTATTTTACCTCTTGAATTTTAAACGGGTTTAAAAATTCAGGGATAGTTTCCTTCGTTCCGTTAATGGCTACCACAAAACTAACATTGTATTTCAGTTCTAAATCCATCATCTTATCAAAAAGCTTCTCCAGCTGATCCGTATCTTTTCCGGTGATTTTATACAAATTGTCAATAAATATTCGTTCAATATCATAATTTGAAGCCACAACACCGCTAATAAAGCCTACAAACTGTTCTTCCGTTTGGATTTGATAATCCCTGACACCGATAAAACGTATTCGATAATCCACCTGGAACATATTACTGTTGTCAAAGTCGATAAATATGTTGTGGCCTTTACTGGTTTCTAAAGATTGATTAGCCAGAGCCACCATTTTTTTTGTTTTACCACTGCCCTGTTCTCCTAAGATTATTTCATTCATATGAATACCTCCTTAGTTTAGTATATAGCTTTCTTAAAATTGTACTTCTCCTACTACTGTATAGTATTCGATATTTTCTGAAATTTCTCCTGCTAAAAACAAAAATAAATTAAAATTTATTTTTGTTTTTTCATTTCCTTTTCATAGGCTCTGCCACCAAGATAGTGAAACAGGTCTCCTTGAACAAGTCCTCTGTCTTCCATGTTGTTTTCAATATTATCCCGGATTTTCCACCAGCTTTGATTCCAGTTGACAAATAAGGAGTTTTCTCTAGGAGCTCTCCCTAAAAGTCTTTGTACCACAATTTCAGGATCAAGATACCGCAAAAAAACAATTACTTTTTCCTGATACTCCTCCGCACTGCATATTTTAAATTCTCCTTTTTTGTACTGCTCACCCATTATTGTATTATCCATTACATACAGGGCATGGAGTTTCACCTGTTCTACCTTTAAAGCAGAAAGAACTTTAGCATTTTCGATAACATCCCGGTCATCATCCCAAGGAAGATTTAAAATTAAATGAACGCAAACTTCAAAACCGTATCTCTTGATCCTCATAATCCCATCAATAAACTCCGCCAGTCCATGCCCCCGTTGAATCTTATCCAACGACTTATAATTTACGGTTTGGAGTCCTAACTCTAAGGTGATTTCAATTGCATGTTCCTTTTTCACCTCTGCCAAAAAAGCCAACTGTTCCTCGGTAATACAGTCCGGTCGAGTAGAAATATCGATTTCCACCACATCGGCAATAATAGCACTGTGAATATACTCTTTGAAAGTATCTAAAGGCATGTAGGTATTGGTGTAATTTTGAAAATAAGCAATGTACTTATTGGCATTGTAACGTTTTTTAATCATTACTTTACGCTCTTCCAACTGTTTTTGAATATCTATGCTGGGGGAACTGCTAAAGCCTGTACCCACGTCAGCACAGAAAGTGCATCCACCTAAATTATCCTGGTTTCTATTCGGACAGGTTAGGGGTAAATTGATAGAGAGTTTATAAACCTTTTCGCCGTACTTTTCCTGTAAATAAGTCGAGTATTTTCGAAAAACGCTCATTCGTTACCCTCTTTCTATGTTAAATTATCTGTAGGTATAATTCTAACTTCAAGATCATAGTGGACCTTGCGTTTTATTTTTTTAGCCATGGTGCCTGCATGATCTTCTTCTTTGGAACCCCCAAGGATTACTGTGGAAATTATCTTTTTATTTAGAAAATCCACTAATGCTTTTACCACATCTTCCGACCGAAGGACTGTCATATGGGCTCCATAGTTCTTCGATATCTCAAATAGATATTCCAAAGCTTCTGCCGCTTGATCGGCTCCCTCATATTGTTTCCCCAACAAGCTCCACCCATCGGGAGATACATTAACCACATACAGCTCATCATCGCTGCCGGCTAATCGCGCGCCTTCTTTTATAAGACGTTCACAGGTTTTTTGTCGGGTAACACATACTAGCACATCCTTCGTTGTCACGTCTTCTCCTCCTTTGATACAGTCTATGTTTACAGCTAATATTTTCTTCACTTTTATTTTATCACAGAAAGCAGAAGAAAAGAACCGACTCCATGGCCGGCGCTAAAATTTACATACTCTTTTTAATCGCCTCAATTGAGGCGGATTTGATATACTCCTCCACCTGTAAACTGATTGACCATTTACTAGCATATTTTGAGGATACGTCTTTAATATCGATCTTAATACTACTAGATCCCGCATTTTTCAAAAGTACTTTTAACTCTTCAACTGAAGAGGCTCCCATCCACACCGATAACTTGGCCTCTGGGTCCTACCTGTTTTTCGGCTAGAAAACTATCAAATCCTGCCCCGCTTCCAAGATCGACTACAGTCTCCCCTCCTTTGATCTCCGCAATCGGTTGTGGATTCCCGCAAACCAGTCCTATATTGGCTCCTTTGGGGCTGTTTAGGATGTCTTCCGATGAATACCCTACACTGTTTGATACTTTATCCGTATCCCTGCTAGCGCCACCGCAGCAGCCTCGATCAACGTTATTGCCCTTCGCTATTTTTCCGTAACTTTCTCGAACAGCCTTTCTCATATCTTTTCCTTTATGATCTTCCATAATCGAACCTCCTTCATACGAATGCCATAATGTTGCTGTTATTTTGCATGCTGTATGCTTTATATAAAAATATTATCATAAAAATGAATTTATCACTAGCACCTAGGATCTTTTGATATATGCATCTCTATGTCTGAAACAATCATTTTTTTTAAAAAAAGAACCAAGAGTTTACTCTTGGTTCTTTCTAACTTACATAAAAATATTCATTTTTGGTGGTTATTGATATATAATTAATTCTCTACTTAATTAAATTCCAAGTATTGAATTATGGTAACCAACTTTCAATCAAGTCTCTGTTGTTTTCCATCCAGTCACGAGCTATCTCTAACTCGTCCATATCATCTTGATGCTCTTCCATAGCTCCCATCAGATCACCTAATTGGTCACTATCCATATAGAAGTTTTCCAGGAATTCTGCAACTTCCGGCATATCTTCGGCTAAATCTTGTCTTGCAATAGTATGAATGTTTTCAACCGCACCATAAACGCCTTCGGGGTCCTCTAAAAATTTCAGATCCCACTCTGCAAATTTCCAATGTGGTTCCCATCCGGTAACAACTACCCATTCTTCATTCTCAATCGCTTCACTGAGTGTCGCCGCCATAACAGGTCCGGAAGATTCAATTAAGGTAAAATCTAATCCATATGTGTCAATAGCATTTCCGGTTGCCGTCATGATCCCTGCGCCCGGTCCGATTCCAATGATCTCTCCATCGAAGTTATCGGCAACTTCATTCATTTCTTCAATGCTGTCAATATCAACATATGAAGGTACTACTAAACCGATTCGAGCTCCCTCGAAATTGTATCCAAGGTCCGCAACATCATCACCAAACTCACCCATATACTCATCATGAGTAATCGGCAACCATGCGTCTACAAATGCATCATAGTCTCCTGTTGCTAATGAAGAGAAGATCGGCCCGACATCGGCCATTGTGGAGCTGACTTCATAACCCATTTCTTCTTCCAAAATTGCATGAACCAAGTAGTTCATGGCTACACCTTCAGCCCAGTTAACATATCCAAGTTGAACGCTCTCGCCGTCAGGGCTTTCATCGCATGCTGTAAAAACAAACATGGACAGAGCTAAAACAGCTACTAAAGTAAAAATCGTAATTTTCTTTTTCATAACTCACATTCCTCCTATTTTTTTAATGATTTATTTTGAACTGGAATCTCCAAGAGCTTGGGTGACCCGGTCTAAGATCATGGCCAGAATTACCACCGCAAGACCCCCTTCAAATCCTTGTCCAATACGTAAGTTTTGTATCCCTGAATATACAGGGCCTCCTAATCCTTGTGCTCCGATCATAGCCGAAATAACCACCATGGAAAGAGCCAGCATTATGGTCTGATTCACTCCTGCCAGGATAGTCGGTAGAGCAATCGGCAATTGAATCTTAAATAGCATTTGCTTCGGTGTAGATCCAAAAGATCTTCCCGCTTCTTCAACGTTAACGGGTACTTGGCGGATCCCAAGATTTGTCAGCCTTACCACCGGGGGCATTGAGAATATAATCGTCGCCACCGCTCCCGGAACTTTACCAAGTCCGAAAAAGAATACCGCCGGTATTAAATACACAAAGGCCGGCATGGTTTGCATAAAATCCAGAATTGGTCGTATGATATTATCCGCTTTATGACTTCTGGAAGCAACGATCCCTAACGGGATTCCAATAATTAAGGCGATTAAGGATGAAACCAATACTAATGATAAGGTTTCCACTGCATTGATCCAAAGCCCCATGGCATCAATCAATACAAGTCCTACCAAAGTGAAGATCCCAATGCCTTTCCCTGCTGCTTTCCATGCCAAAAGGGCTAAAACCACTATGGTAACAAGAGTGGGAGCGAACCCGATTATAAACTCAAAACTACTGATTAACGTATCCAATATCCAACTGATCCCATCAAACACCGGACCGAGGTTATCTCTTAAAAATCGTACAAGGGTATCAAATAAATTACCTATTGGAAAATTAAACATCGTTGTTACCTCCTTCACCCATGATACCTGAAATTACAGCAACACGGACAATAATTCCGAGGAAACGATCCTCTTCATCCACTACTGCGATCGGGTATTTAGCGTCCGTGGCCCTGGGAAGCAAATCAATAATCAGTTCATCCGGACCAGCTGTGGGGTAGTCTTGATGAATCACAGACTCGAGAGACTTTTCTCCCTTATCAGCAAGTTTCATGGCATCCTCAATATCTACGATTCCTTTTAGTTTTCTGGATTTGTCCACTACAAAGATACTGGATATATTCATGTTTTTCATTTTCCGCACAGCGGATTTTGGACCATCTTTAGTTTCAACCACCGCATCGGCTTTACGCATGATAGACTCCGCTTTGATGACTTTTGATCGGTCGACGTTTTCTACAAAGTCTCGAACATAATCATTAGCAGGTTCTGTTAATATTCCTTCCGGCGTGCCGACTTGAACCACTTCCCCATCTTTCATAACTGCGATTCGGTCCCCGATTTTTAAGGCCTCATCCAAATCATGAGTAATAAAAATAATGGTTTTTTGCATTTTTTCCTGTAATTGTAACAATTCATCCTGCATGTCTTTACGAATTAAGGGATCAAGGGCGGAAAAGGCCTCGTCCATTAAAAGAATTTCCGGATCCGTGGCCAATGCTCTTGCAAGGCCAACCCGTTGCTGCATACCTCCACTTAGCTGATCTGGTTTGCTTTCTTCGTAACCTTTCAGTCCAACCAGCTCGAGGGCTTCATAGGCTTTCTCTCTTCGTTTTTCAGGGTCTACTCCTTGAACCTCTAAGCCGTATTCTACGTTGGCACAAACAGTTCTGTGGGGAAATAACCCGAAATTCTGGAACACCATTCCCATTTTCTTTCGACGAATTTCCCGCAACTCTTCGGGGTCAATCTTTGTAATCTCATTACCATCAACATAAACTTCTCCGAATGAAGGTTCAATGAGTCGATTCAAACAACGGATCAAGGTGGATTTACCACTCCCCGAAAGTCCCATAACCACAAAAGTTTCTCCCTTTTCAACGGCCAAAGAAGCATTGTTTACCCCGATGGTATTTCCGGTTTTTTCTAATATCTCATCCTTAGACATTCCTTCCTTTGACAACTCTAACGCTTTCTTTGGATTAGGCCCAAAGATTTTATATAGATTTTTCACTTCTACATGAGCCATATACATCCTCCTTCAATATTTAATTTTTATTGATAATCATTAAAAACCCGGGCGCACGCTCTAATTTATTCTAGAGAGTTAACAAGAATAATATAATTGCAAAAATACTTCTTATGCCCTTAGACCTATGCGCAACATGATTACGATTATAACATACTGTATATAAAAATCAATTTACTGAGCATATAAGTAAAATTCAGAATGCTTTGTTTTTTTAAAACAGTTGCCATTACTTACTTTCAGTCTTTCAACATAATTAATATTTTTTTATATAACATTTTTTATGTTGATATTGAACTCATTATTAATTCTATAAATATATATATCCTATTCAAGCGTACTTAAACATTTAATTACAGAGACTTCATTTGCTGTTTAAAAGCTTGAAAAACGGCAAAATATTAATAACAAATGTAAAGCAATGATCATCTCAAACCTTAGGAGGTTGATTATGAATCCATATCTGGAATGGAACCTATCCCACATTGTTTTTTACGGAATTACCATACTTTGGCTTATGGAGTTAATCGTGTTTCCATCGAAACACCATGGTGAGGATTTTCAAGAAAAACGAACCTTTTACCTAATTCTTATAAACATTATTTCAAATATATTTATTACGCTTTTACTAACCTACTACGGAACCTTTCAAATCCAGGAATATCCATGGAGTATGATGCGATACCTTGGACTGTCTTTTTACCTTGGCGGGATTATCCTTCGCTACACTTCCACTATACTGTTGGGAAAATACTATAGTCGGGATATTCATGTTGAAAAAAACCAAGTGCTCGTCAGTCATGGTCCTTACCGACTTTTAAGGCATCCTTTATGCTTAGGTCTCTTTCTATTGGTCCTCGGCGTACCGACCTTTTTCCAGAATCCTGTGGCAATGGCCTTTGCGTTTTTTTCCATGGGTCGTGTGCTGAATCAACGAATGGAACTGAAAGAGAAAAATATGGAAAAAATTCTTGGTGATACCTATAAGGAATGGAAAAAAAGCCGTTACCGCTTTATTCCATATATTTATTAAATCAATGTAGAATAATTACAATATGATCCTACTATTTATTCCGATGTTGTGGTAATCTATAGATAGTTAACCGATATAATCTTAGTTTTTTTTCTGATTGATCGAGTTTATACATATTAACTAATTAAAAGGAGAGAAAATAATGCCCTATTACATTGCTTACTTAGAAACCCTTGACAAAGAAAAAGATGCAGTAGTTCTTGACGAACATAAAGCCTATCTTCAGAAATATTTAGCTGAAGGCAAAATTTATGCTAAAGGTCCTTTTTTAGACCATAGCGGTGGTATTATTATATATAAGACAAAAGACGAAAAAGAAGCCTATGAAATTGCCATAAAGGACCCGGTTATTCTAAAGGGTTCCCGAAAAATGATATTTAAAGCATGGAAAAGCACCTTACCGGAGTAAGGTGCTTTTATAAACTCTAATTTTCAATTTTCTCTATATTTTCCCGAGCTTTTTCCACCTGGGACCTTTGCCGAGATAATATTTCTCCTGCTTTTGAATCCACCGAACGAATATGTAAATCCCGCTGAGGAAAGGGAATTTCAATACCCTCTTCCTGAAAAGCTTTAAAAAGCATAAACCTTGTAGACGATTTAATCTTCATTTCGTTTTGAGGATTTATAATCCAGATCAGTAATACAAAATCCAAAGAGGATTCTCCATATTCCAAAAATCCTACTGCAGGTTCCGGATCCTTTAGCACTTCAGGAAATTCTACTGCAACCAGATCTGCCACCCGTAACGCCACATCTCGAACATGGAACACATCCGAGCTGTAAGACACCCCGAAATTCACACGCAGCCTAAGTCTAGGGTCTTCTGCAGAGCGGTTCATTACTTTATCCTCTAGAAAAAAAGAGTTCGGGATAATAATGTGTTCGTTATCCAACGTTTTTACTATGGTGGCCCGCATTTTAATTTGCACTACATCCCCGATGATTTCTTCAATCAACACCCGATCTCCAACTTTAATCGGCCGTTCAAATAATATAATCAGGCCGGAGATAAAATTAGAAGCGATGTTTTGCATCCCAAAACCGATACCTACTCCAACGATACTGGCAAATACAGTCAGCGTACTAAGGTTAATTCCCAAAGTGGACAGACTGATAAAAACGGCTAGGAACATAATCAGATAATGAAAAACACTGTTTAACGTAAATCTCGTTCCTTTCTCTAACTGATACTTCTCATAAACATTTCTGAGAATATATCGTTTAAATATCATAGAAAAGCGGTATGCGAATATTACAATAAATAAGGCCATAAAAATTAAGAAAAGTGAGATTCCAGAACCTCCGATTTCAAATAACTGATCAAATAACCAGGCTCTTTCTCCAAAATAAATTGGAATAATAATAATAATTGCAAAAAATGCCAAAGCGTTCAGAAGCGAATTAATGATGTTCACAAATTCTTTTTTTTGATGAAAAACCATTTCTATAAGTTTTACTAATAGCCATTTACTAAAATATATTGCTGTGACAGAACCGACGATCACTAAAAAATCCCATAAAAAATTTAGAGTATCCTCAATAATTATCGGTTCTTCAATGGTTGTTGTGAGAAATGACTTCATCGTAGGTCCTCCTTTTTTGTTTTTCGCTGTCGATATTTTTTCATTTTTTCTTCGTCTTTTTTCTCTAATCCTCTTTCTCCGGCTAAGGATTCTATGTGATGGGTAAATTCATGAAGCAAGGTGTCTTTTAGTTTTTTTCTAAGAATTCCTATAGATGCCTTTGGATACATTTTTTTAAAAGACCCGTAATATATCAGGATTTTTCGACCCATAACATT